>WNGL01001263.1_pt1 | contig 30866 bp, 33 predicted proteins | sample 5400591 | NCBI WGS metagenome assembly WNGL01 (sample SAMN13153377, study PRJNA577476) | soil metagenome | isolation source: 80 cm soil or saprolite under Garry oak tree replicate 1 | place: USA:California | collected 2016-06-15 | reverse complement strand
CGCGCCGCGGATCGTATCGAACACCTTGAAGGCCGCGACGTGCTCGGCCACGTCGTGCACGCGGAAGATCGCGGCGCCGCTCGCAGCCGCCGCGAGGTTCGCCGCGATGGTCGCGATCAGCCGTCCCTCGATGCCGACTTCGACCAGCGAGCCCAGGAACGATTTGCGGGAAACGCCGATCAGGACCGGCAGCCCATAGTCGCGCAATTCCCCGATCCGAGCCACCGCCTCGACGTTCTGCCGCGAGGTCTTGCCGAAGCCCACGCCCGGATCGAGGATGATGCGCGCTCTGGGAATGCCTGCGGCTTCCGCCAGCGCGAGCGAGCGATCGAAAAAACGGCGGATGTCGGACAGAATATCGATCGCCGCGTCCCGCTGCGGGCGGTTGTGCATGACGACGACCGCCGTTTCCGTTTCCGCCACCGCATCGGCCATCCCCGGATCGTGCTGCAATCCCCACACGTCATTGATGAGGATTGCGCCGAGCTCCGCGGCGCGCCGGGCGACCGCCGCCTTGTAGGTATCGATCGACAGCGGCGCATCGAGCACGCGTGCGAGCTCGGCGAGGATCGGCTCCACCCGTGCCAGCTCTTCCGTCTCGGGCACCGGGGTTGCGCCTGGCCGAGTGGATTCGCCGCCTACGTCGACGATGTCGCAGCCATCAGCGACCATCTTGCTCGCCTGGGCGAGCGCCGCGTCGAGATCTTGGAACCGGCCGCCGTCGGAGAACGAGTCCGGGGTCAGGTTCAGGATTCCCATGATGATCGCGCGCGAGCCGATCTTGCCCAGAAAGGCATCCCGCCTGGCGCGCGCATGGTTTTGCATCAGCTCTTCTCGTTCCGACCGGCCGGATCTTCGCAGCGCCAGCGCACCGCCGTCCATTTCGGGTGCTCGCCGATCCATTGCGCGATGTACGGTTGCGCCGCGAGCGTGCACTGCCGCAGCGAGCCGCTCCATGCGAACTGCAGATGCCGCTCCTCGCAAACGTTCATGTGCGCCGTCGCGCAGACCGTCACAATCAGCTCGATCAGTCCCATGCTCAACTCCAGCGGAACTCGTTGTTTTCGGACCAGATGCGGAAATGGCCGACGCAATCGTGGTCGTGAAGGCGAAAGGGCCTAACCCCGATCGTTGACGAAGAGCTCTCCCTTGCCTAGCACGGCCATATCGCCGGCCAGCCGGCGCAACTTGCCGCTCACCACCGAAGCGGCGCGTTTGCTGTACATCCTCGCAAACTCCGCGATCAGCCGCATGGCGACGAGCTCATGGCTGCCGCAATCGGGGAAGGTCGGCGAGAGTTCCTCGCAATCGCCTCCGAGCACGATCGTTCCCCGGCTCATCAGATAGCCGGGCATCACGCCGCACTTGCGACACAGGATCAACGTGCCGGCGATCATGCGGCTGCCGGCATAAGCGCCGGAATCGCCCTCGATCATGATCATGCCCCGGCGCATGCGATCGCCGGCGCGCTCGCCGGCGTTGCCGCGAACCACGACGGTGCCGCCCCGCATCCCAACCGTCTCGCCGGGCAGCGGGCCACCGAGCCTTTCTCCCGCCTTCCCGAAAATCTCGATGCGGCCCCCGCTCATGCCGGAGGCTGCCCACGCGCCGGCGTTGCCCTCGATCGCGAGCCGGCCGCCCCGCATGCCTCGGCCGGCCTGAATGCCGACATCGCCCTCGACCAGAATCTCTCCGTCGCGCAGGCCCTGCCCGATGCGGTCGAGGCGCTCGCAAGCGCCCTCGATGCGCATCTGATCGGCATCACCGGCACGCAGTCGAAACGCATCGCCGACCGTCACGCGCTGCTTCGTCGTCTGCAACTCGATCCGCTCGATTTCGGCCGCCGCTTTGCCTGCGAGCAGATGCGGCACCAGCGGCGAAAGGTCGAGCCGCTGGTCCGGCCGCTGCCGCAAGCTCAGCACCAGCGGCCTCACGGCAACAGGTCCTTCAAATGGAAGTGATGGGGGCCGAGCTTGCCGCCGTAGTTTCCGGCGCCGATGCGCACGACGCCCTGTTTGGGACCGAGCTTCACCACCGCGGCAATCGCGGCGCGCATCGCCGCGGCGACCGCCGCCGGGCTGAGGCCGTCGATGACGATCTCGAGCACCGCGGCGATGTCGGGATCGAGCGTGCTTTCGACCGCGCCCTTCAAGGTCGGGCAATACGCGTCATTGGTGGACGCGGGGGCGTTCTTGTATTTCGACCCGACCTTGGAGCCCGAGCGGGCGATACCGCCAGGAAACGGGGTGATGGCGTCGGGAACGGCTCGGATCGCTTTCACGGCCACCTCGGCGGCCGCCAGCGTCATGCCCCGCTCGTTGCCCATGAGGATCAGATTGCCGCCCCCCACGGCGTCCTTGGTGAGCCCGGTCGTCGCCTCGCAGACGAACTCGCCGTCCATGACCGGCACGCGCCAATAGCGCTTCTCGGCCAATCGCTTCGCGATCTGCCAGCCGTCGCCGAAATAGCGCAATGCGTTGCCGAGCTTGAGCTTGTCCTTGCCTGCAAGCCCCGCATAGCAGGCCGACCCCGGGCTGGTGAGCACGCATTGCGCGACCCGGGTCTGCAGCTGCTTCTGCAGCTCGGCCGTGGAGACCGCGAACAGCAGGACGCGCACGCCGGGCCGGCGATCCGGCGTTTCGCCGACCGCGAGCTCCTGGTCGATCGCCGTCTCGCAGCCGCAGCCGATCACCGAAGTGCCGAAGCCCGTCATCGTATCCGCCGCTTGGCGCGCCCACCGCGCGCTGTCCGCCGTGATCACGATGGCCGTCGCCCGCATGCCGAACGCTTCGGCGAACGTGTCGTCCACCCGCACGCCGTTCGCGATCAGCTGTGGCATGGCACCAGCTCGAACGGATCGGGCCGCTGAATGGCCCCGTCGGATACCTTCAGGAAATCCGCGGATAACCCATAGCGGTCCCCATAGTAGTCCTCCATGCGCCGATCGATGCCCGCTTCGTGCTCGGGGCGCACGCAGAGCGCACGGCCCCAGCGATAGCGCGTCACCTCGCCGTCGCGGACCACCAGCTCGCCGTCCTTGAACACCAGCGCGGCCGCCCGGAACATATTTGCCCGGTCGCCCGCCGGCGAATACACCGCCACGTCCGCGACCGCGCCCGGGCCGAGATGTCCGCGGTCTTGCAGTCCGAGAAGCTTTGCGGGCGCGGCCCGCGTCATCATGGCGATCTCGACGAGCGAATATTCGCGCGTGATCGAGGCGAGCGTCGTGACCTCCAGCGCCTCCGCAGGCAATTGCGCCATCCATTCGGCGCGCAAATCGCGGTTCATCAGCAGCGCAAGAATTTCCGGATAGGTCGTGAACGGCGCGCCATTGGGATGATCGGTGGTGAAGAACACGCGTGCAGGATCCGCGATGAGCAGAAACAATTCGAGGCCCACGGCCCATTGAACGGCGTTGTGAAAATTTCCGGCCCTGTAGTGGTACGGCACGATTCCGCCGCCGTTCGCATCGGTCTCGAAAATCATCCATTTTCGTGGGCTTGCCTGGGTGCGGGCATTGAACTGGCGCAGCACATCGGACGAGATCGTCACCGTCTGTCCGAACATGACCTGGCCGACGTCGATGGTCAGGTTCTTGGCAGCATTGACCGCCTCCGCGACCTGCGCGGCGGCGGACGAAAATCCGCGCGGTCCCTCGCGCCCGTAGCCATAGAATTGCAGGTGGGCCAAATGCAGCGGCAGGCCTTCGGCAGCCTTGATGGTGGCGAGCGCGGTTTCGACATTCCCCGGCAAGCCGAGATTGTTGCAATGCAGGTGCAGCGGATGCGGCACGCCGATCTCGTCGACCGCGCGCTGCAGCGTCTTGACGATCTGGCGCGAGGAGACGCCGTAGAACGGCACGACGTCGTCGAGCGAGAATTCCCGCGCATTGGCCTTGAATGCCGCCGCGCCGCCCGCATTGATGACCTTGATGCCGAGCGCGCGGGAAGCCGAAAGCGTCCAGGCCACGTAATCTGCGAGCATCGAAGGCGTCTCGTTCCTGCGCAGCAGATCGAGCAGGAAATCGTCGTTGCCGAGCACCGCCAGAATCGCCTTGTCGATGATGGGAACGTCCGCGAGCTCCAGATGCGCGTGAAGCGCCGCGTCGGGCGCGACCGCCGGCTCGACCACACTGGTGAACCCCATTGTCGCATAGCGGCACCCCGTCTCGAACGTGGAGGAGGGAGCATTCGAGAGCGGGCCCGCCGCGGGGTTGAGCGATGAAGCGCGGTGGAGTTCCGGCAACAGCAGGCGCGCCCGATTCACGTTGTCGCTGGCGATGTGAGAATGAATGTCGATCGCGCCCGCCATCACGATCTTGCCGGTCGCGTCGTAGACCTCGTCGGCACTGGCATCCCCCGGCGGCGCTTCCACGATCTTGCCGTCTCGCATCCACAGGTCGGCGACCGCGTCGCGAGCATTGGCGGGATCGATGATGCGGCCGCCTTTGATGCAGGTCAGCAAGACGATGCCCTGTCGCTCGCCAGCGCCAATGCGATCTGGCCGATCGCCTGCGCGACCGAAATCGCTTGGCTCTTCTGCTTCGCCTGGATTCGCGCCAGCGTCCCCGTCGGGGCAAAATGCTCGACCGCATCGTGGTCGAGACCCGGCCTGCCGACCGCGATATGCACCCGAGGCGGCCGCCAGCGGAAACTCGCATCCGCGCCGGTAAGCACGATGGTCGGCAAATTCCCGGCCCAATCGGGAGCCGCCGCGCGGTAGGCCGAGATCCACAGCGCACAATCCGCTTCGCCACTCTCGACGAGGCGGCTTGCCTCGAACCGCCAGGGATCATGCTCGGGAAAGCCGCGGGCAAATCCGGTGCGCATCGGAAACCCGGTCATCCAGCCGCAAACCTCGAACACGCCCGCGGCGTCATCGCCGGACAGCAGCGGCAATCCGGAAAAACGCGTAGTTCGGTTCAAATCGTTCACCAGACCGCAGAGCATTTCGATCGTGAGCACGTCGAGCTCGGCGGCGGACCATACGGCGACCCCGAAGCCCGCCGCGCGCAGCGCGGTCGCAAGCCGATCGACCGCGGTTGCGTCGCGCAGCTTCCGGCACGGCCGGCCGGCAAGGGTCGCGCGCAAGGCGGCGAGCACGGCCGGCAGATCTTTTCGTGCGCGCCCGATCACGGCCTCCTGCGCATGGCGCCCTTGAGCCTTGGTCCCCGGGCAGAGCCGGAAAATCCGGCGCTGAAATCGAGCGGCGACTTCCGGCGCCAGCCGGCGCTCGACCAGCCTGTCGTGAAGTTCCGGCCATGCGGTCTCGAGCCCTGGGCCGACCATCAGCAGCGTGTCGGCCCGCAGCGCCGCTTCGTTGGGAGTGGTGATCATCACGCCGCTCCCGCGGGCGACGTCGAGGTCGCGCAGCAGCGCCTGGGAGTGCACATGGTCGATCACGCCGCCGATCTGGGCGGCAAGCCCGATGGCGGCGCGCGCGCCGTCCACGTCGGTTCCCAGTCCGGCGACCAGCGGCAGCCGACTTGCTTTCAGCAATTTCGCAGCTTCGATGGCGGCAGCGCGCAACGCCACGGGGCTGCCGTCGATCCAGGCGTCGGCCATTTCCGCTTCCTCACCGCGCGGTTGGGCGCTCAGGTATCATATTTGATGTAGGCGAAGCGCTGGTCCTTTTCGGGCGTTCCCTCGAGCGCGCCGCCCTGCTTGCCCGGCTGCCAGTGCACCACTTCCTCGATCTTTTTCGCGAGCTCGAAATCCTTGTCGGTGATGCCCTTGGCGGCGTGATTCTGCAGCCGCACCTCGACCCATGCGTAGGACGCGGTGATGTCGGGATGGTGCCACGCGGCCTCGGCCAGATGCCCGACGGCGTTGATGACCATCAGCGTGCCCTTCCAGCTGTGGGTCCGATACCGGCGCCGGATCCAGCCGCCCTCCAGGTACCAATGCGGCAGGTCCTGTTTCAGCCGCGCCTCGACCTCCGCATCGCTGTACGTGCGTTCCTTTTTGGCGTCGTTCATGTGACCAACCTTTGCGAACCGTCCCGCGCCGATCGCTTGTAGAGTTCATCTTCAGTATTCTATCAAAAACCGTCTGACGGAAGAACACCGGGAGAAACCGATTTGCGCGGCAAATCTGCGCCGACCGCGACCAGCGTCACCATCGCGGCTCCGGCGCGGCTGCATCTGGGCTTTCTCGATCCGAGCGGCGGCTTGGGGCGGCGTTTTGCCAGCATCGGGCTCGCGATCGCGGGATTGGGCACGCGGATCAGCATCCGCACCGCAGCTTCGGCGCGCATCGAGGGCCAGGAGCACGCGCGCGTCGAGCGGCATCTCGAAGCGATGCAGCGGCATCTGCGACTGAGCGGCGCCTATGCGGCGAAGATCGAGCAAACGGTCGCCTCCCATGCGGGTCTCGGGTCCGGAACGCAGATCGCGCTCGGGGTCGCGGCGGGCATCCGGCGCCTCCACGATCTGCCGCTCGATCTGCGCGGCGACGCCGTTCGGCTGGGGCGTGGCGGTCGCTCGGGCATCGGAATCGGCGTGTTCGATTGCGGCGGCCTGATCCTCGACGGCGGGCGCGGCCCGGAGACGACGACACCACCGATCATCAGCCGTCTGCGATTTCCGGAGCCATGGCGCGTCATCCTGGTGCTCGATCCAAGCCGAAGCGGCGTGCATGGACCGGAAGAAAGCGCAGCCTTCGCAACGCTTCCAGCCTTCCCGGAACGGGAAGCCGCGCGCCATTGCCGTCTCATTCTCATGAAGGCATTGCCGGCGGTGGCCGAAGGCGACCTGGCGAGCTTCGGTGCCGCCATCCGGGAGCTGCAGTTACGCGTCGGGGATTATTTTGCGCCGCTTCAGGGCGGCAGCCGTTTCACCAGCCCCGATGTCGCCGACGCGCTCGCTCGCCTCGACGAGGCGGGAGCGCACGGCATCGGGCAAAGCTCATGGGGGCCGACTGGGTTTGCGTTCGCTTCGTCGGCGCGGGAGGCAAACCGGCTCGCCGCGCTTCTGCGTGGCGATGCGCGCCTGCGGGCTCTGGACATCCGCGTCTGCTCGGGGCTCAATCGCGGAGCTCAAATCGACGTGCATCCTGCGCTCGATTCGCGAAGCGAATGAGATTGCTGGAGAAGCGGGATCATGGCCGACAAATACATTCTCCACATGGTGACGCCGCTCAAGCACATGAGCCCGTTCGACGTGAACATGGCGGTCGACGCCGGCTGCGATGCGGTCATCACCCATACGGACGTGAGCCTCGGCGAGATTGCCGGCTTGGTGCAGGACGCCATCTTCTCTCGCCCGCCGAAGACGGGGGCGCGCACCGGGATGTTCTTCGGCGGCAAGAACGCCGTGCTCGCGCTCGACATGATGGCGCAGGCCAAGACGGCGCTGCTGCCTCCGTTCGGCTTGTCGCTGTTCGCGGATCCGGCTGGATCGTTCACCACGGCGGCGGCCTTGGTCGCCTGCGTGGAAAAAACCCTGAGGGAAAAGAAAAACCGCGATCTGCGCGGCCGAAAGGTAGCCGTGTTCGGCGCCACTGGTGTTGTAGGGTTCTCGGCCGGCGTGATTGCCGCGCTTGAGGGCGCCGAGGTCGTTCTCGTCGGCTATGATGGGATTCGCCGCGTCGGTGACGCGGCCAAGGAGATCAAGGCGCGGTTTGGCGCCGATGTCGCACCGGCCGACGGCAGCGACGACGCCAAGAAGGCGAGCATTCTTGCCAATGCAGAGGTGGTGCTCAGCGCGGGCCGGGCAGGTGTGCGCGTGCTTTCGAAAGCGCAGCTCGAAGCGGCGCGGAATCTGATCCTTGCGGCGGACGTGAATGCAGTGCCGCCTTCCGGAATCGAAGGCTTGGAGGCAAACGCGAAGGACACGCCTCTGACGTCGGCAGGCGCGCTCGGCATCGGGCCGCTGGCGATCGGCGGCATCAAATACAAGACCGAGGCCGGGCTGTTCCAAAAACTGATCGCCGCGACGAAACCCGTGCATTTCGATTTTCGCGACGCCTTTGCGCTCGCGCGTGAGCTGAATGCCTGAGCAAGCCGCCGTGCTGATCGCGGCCGTGTCGGGCCGTGCGCTCGTCGCCTCGGCGCGCCGGGCGGGATTGGTTCCGCTGGTTGCCGATTGCTTCGGCGACGATGACACGCTGGCATTGGCGCATGCCCACGTACATCTCGATCTCGACGCCGGGCGCGGCATCGATGCCGAGAAACTACTGCAGGCTCTAGAACTGCTCGCCGCGTCGCATGATCCGATTGGGATCGTGTGCGGCACCGGATTCGAGGATCGGCCAAGCCTGCTCGCCCGCATCGCGCGGCGATGGCGGCTTCTTGGCAATGCGCCCGAAACGATTACGCGTCTGAAGGATCCGGTATCGCTCGCGGCGCTCTGCCGCGACTGCGCCGTTCCGCATCCGCGGATGAGCATCGATCCGCCCACCGAGATGGCCGGCTGGGTCGCCAAGCGCGCGGGCGGCGCCGGCGGCACGCATGTGCGAACCTCGACCAATCGTAACGAAGACTGCGGCACGATGTACTACCAGCGTCGCGTCGCCGGCAGTCCGGTCTCCGTGCTGGTGCTGGGCAATGGCCGCTCGGCGATCATGCTCGGACTCAGCGCCCAATGGACATCAGCCGCAAAAGGCCGCCCGTTTCGTTACGGCGGCGCGGTTCGGCCTGCCGCGTTGTGTCCGCAGCTCAGCGCCGACTTGACCACTGCGGTCGAGCGTCTCGCCGCCGCGGTGCCGCTCACCGGCCTCAGCAGCTTCGACTTCATGGTCGGCCACGACGCGTTCTGGCTGCTCGAGATCAATCCCCGGCCCGGCGCGACCCTGGATATTTTCGAGCCGGACGAGGGTTCCCTGTTCGGATTGCATGTGGCCGGCTGCGAAGGCGTGCTTCCCGCGACACCGCCGAAGTTGGTGGGTGCGGCGGCGGCGTGCATCGTCTACGCTGATCGCGATATCCTGTCGGTGCCGGCATTGGACTGGCCGGCCTGGGCCGCCGATCGCCAAAGACCCGCGAGCTCGGTCAGAGCCGGAGATCCCTTTTGCACCGTGTTTGCCCGCGCGCCGGCCGCGGCCGAGGCCGGGCAAATCGTCAAGCAAAGAGCTGCGGCCATTCTGGCAATGCTGGATGCGCGTCTCCATGATGAACTCGCCGCGAATTAGCGTGAATGCCCGGGCGGCGGCGCTGATCGAGCAAGTGCGATCGGATTCGGCGGAGCTCCGCGTCGCCGTCGACAAAGGCGAGCTCGGTGAAATGTTGATCGACGCCGGGAGTCGATGCGAGGGCAGCATCGCCGCGGGTCTGCGCCTCGCTCGGATCTGCATGGGCGGGCTCGGAAGGGTCGAGATCACGGCCAGCGCCGAGACCCCGAATTGGCCTTGGACGCTGATCGTGCGCTCCTCGCATCCGGTCACGGCGTGCCTTGCCAGCCAATACGCGGGCTGGAAATTGTCGCACGGTACCGGCAAGGACGCGTTCTTTGCGCTCGGCTCCGGACCCGCCCGGGCGCTGGCGCGCAAGGAGCCGCTGTTCGCCGAAATCGCGTATCGCGACGAGGCGGAGACGGCGGCACTGGTCCTGGAGAGCAGCCGCCCGCCTCCGGCCGCAATCGTGAGCAAGGTCGCGGAGGACTGCGGGCTCGCGCCGGACCGCCTGCGCTTCCTCTATGCTCCGACCCAAAGCCTCGCCGGCGGCGTCCAAGTGGTGGCGCGGGTCCTGGAAGTTGCTCTGCACAAGACCCATGAGCTCAAGTTCCCGCTCGATCGCATCGCCGACGGCATGGGAGCTGCACCGCTCTCGCCGCCCCATCCGGACTTCGTCGTCGCGATGGGCCGCACCAACGATGCGATCATCTACGGCGGCCGCGTGCATCTGTTCGTGAAGGGGCCGGCAACCGACGCGCAGGAGCTTGCCGAACAGCTGCCGAGCCGGCGTTCGCGCGATTATGGCCGACCGTTCGCGGAGATCTTTGCGGGCTTCAACCGGGATTTTTATGCCATCGACCCGATGCTGTTCGCGCCCGCCGCGGTGATCGTCACCGCGCTCGAAACCGGCGAGAGTTTTCACGCCGGCGGTCTCGACCTGAGCCTGCTCGATGCCGCATTCCGGTGACGCGCTCGCCGCCGACGGCGGCACTTCCTCGCTGTCGATCGCGCTGGTCGCGGACCGGCCGGACTGGCACGTGCGTGAGCTCGGCAAGGCGCTGGCCGGCTTGGGCGCGCGCGCGGTTTGCGTTGAGCTCACCGCATGCGGGTTCGACACGCAAAACCCGTCCGGACTGAACATCGCCGGGTTTCGCGACCGGCTGCCGAACGCGGCTCTGGTTCGCTCCATGGCGGGCGGCAGCTTCGAGGCGGTGACCTTGCGGCTCGGGATCCTGCATGCATTGCGCGAAAACGGCGTTGCGGTCGTCAACGATGCGCGCGCGATCGAGCGCTGCGTCGACAAATCGGCGACGAGCTTTGTGCTGGCGCGGGCCGGTATCGCCACGCCCGCGACCTGGGCGATCGAATCGGCGGAAGCCGCCGCCGCGATCGTGCGGCGCGAGACCGGCGCGGGCCCGCTGGTGCTAAAACCGTTGTTCGGGTCCCAGGGGCGCGGGTTGCGGCTGATCCGCTACGAGCACGATCTGCCGGATCCCGGAGTCGTGAAGGGCGTCTATTATCTGCAACGCTACGTCGGGGTCGAGCGCGACGGTTTTCGCGATTTTCGCCTGCTGGTCTCCCGCGGTCGGGTCGTCACCGCGATGATGCGCCACTCGATGAGCTGGATCACCAATGTCAAGCGAGGGGGGCGGCCGGTGGCAGCCGTGGTCGATGCGCCGATGAAGGCGCTCGCGCTCGATGCGGCGGCCGCAGTCGGCGCCGATTTTGCCGGCGTCGACATCGTGCACGATGCGGACGGGCGTCCGACCGTGCTCGAAGTCAACAGCATGCCGGCGTGGTCGGGACTGCAGAGGGTCACGAGCGCCAATATTGCCGCAATCCTCGCCGCCGACCTTATCGCCATCCTCGGCGCCCGGGTCGGGCAGGGAGCGGCCGGGTGAAGATTCTCTCCGAGCGCATCGCGGCGGCGTTCACGGCTTCGTGTCGCGACGAGATCCACGCCCCCAAACCGGGAAACGTGCATGTCTTGTCGCCGGCCGGCCGCAAAACGCCGGAGGATTTTCTGCGCAGCGCGGCGGCGGCGGCGGCGCCGCTCACCGCCCCGGGCGCGCGGGTGGGCCGGCGCATTTTCGATGCCGTGGAATCCGCGCGGGCGGCGGTCGCCGCCCGCAACACCAATCTGGGCATCATCCTGCTGTGCGCTCCGCTGGCGGCGGCGGTTGAGAAGAACACGGCGGATCTGCCCGAGGCGGTCGCGCGCGTGCTTCGGGAACTCGACGTCGCGGACACCGAGCTCGCGTTCCGCGCGATCGTGGCGGCCGCGCCCGGGGGTCTCGGCCGCGCCGAGCGGCACGACGTCTTCGGACCAGCGACCGTCACGTTGCGGCAAGCCATGGCCGAGGCGGCGGATCGCGACCGCATCGCGCGACAATACGCGGCGGATTTCGAGGACGTCTTCACGTTGGGGGAACCGGTTCTCGAAGCGGCCCTCGCCCGCGGCAACGAGCGCAAATGGGCGACGCTGTCGGTCTTCCTCGGCTTCCTTTCGACGTTTTGCGACAGCCATATCGTCCGCGAGCATGGCAACGCAATCGCCGAAGAGGTTCGGCGCGCCGCAGCGACCTTGCTGGAGCAGTTCAACGCCGCACGCGACCCCGCCGAGATCCTGCCGGAGCTGCTGGCGTACGATCGCTCGCTCAAAGCGCGATCGATCAATCCCGGCACCAGCGCGGACCTTACCGTCGCGACGCTGTTCGCGAATCGGCTACGGAACATCTTGCCGTTCGCCCGCAACAATGATTGACTTTGCCGAGCGGGACGAGCTTCCGCAGCTATCCGGCTAACCGGTCCGGCATCTCCTGTCGGACGCTGACAACAAGGGTAGCCATTCTGCCGGTCGACGGAGATCTCGCCGTCGGCGAGGCGTCGCTTTTCCTCGGGAGGAGTGTTGGCAAATGGCAAAGATCACGAAACTCTGCGTCGGTGAATCGCTCGTCGGCGACGGCAACGAGGTCGCCCATATCGATCTGCTGATCGGACCGCGCGGAAGCGCAGCCGAGACCGCATTCGCGAATGCCTTGACGAACAACAAGGACGGCTTCACCTCGCTGCTGGCGTTGGTGGCCCCAAACCTAGCCTGCAAGCCCTCGACCGTGCTGTTCAACAAGGTGACGATCAAGGGCGCCAAGCAGGCCGTGCAGATGTTCGGGCCGGCGCAGCACGCGGTCGCCAAGGCGGTCGCCGACAGCGTCGCCGAGGGTGTGATCCCGGAATCCGAGGCGGATGATCTATTCTGCTGCGTCGGCGTGTTCATCCATTGGGAAGCGAAGGACGACAAGAAGATCCAGGATTTCAACTATCGCGCCACGAAGGAGGCGATCGCCCGCGCGGTGGCGGGCGAACCCAGGGCCTCGCAAGTGGTTGCCCAGCGCGACAAGGTCAAGCATCCGTTCGCCGCCTAGGCCGCGGTCGTCCGAGATCGGTAAGAACCAAGGAAGGGGGCTATGGCTCCCTTCCGCCGGCGTAGGCACGGCCGCGGCGCAGCACGGCAATGTCTTGCCCGCTGAGTGTGCCGTCGTGAAGGCAGGAAGCGACGAGCGCTCCCGCAACGCCGGCGCGTGTGAGATCGACAAGATCGGCGGCGCCGCGAATGCCGCCGGCGGCATATAGTTTTCGTTTTCCCGCGGGAGCGCGGATCGCAGCGATGCGCGCAAGATCCGGGCCCGTGCCGCTGCCGACGCGCGCCAGCGTCATGACAATGACGCGATCGGGCCACGCGTCCGGCTCCCCTAGCAGCGCCGAGGCCCCGATAAAATCATCGCCGCGGAAATCGAGCGAGAGCACCACGCGCGGGTCGCCGGAGAGGCGCCGCAGGAGCGTGACATCCGTCTGCGTCTCGCTGCCGAGCACCAGATGGCCAAAGCCTGCATCGAGCCAATCGCGCGCCGCGGCGGGATCGGCGATGCCGCTGTCGACCCATAATTCCAAATCGAGCTCGGATCGCAGCCGGCGCAGCACGGCGCAATGGTCGCCAGTGCCAGCGATCGCATCGAGATCGGCCACATAGAATCGCTCGAAGGGGCCGATGCCCAGCAATCCACGCGCCACCTCGAGCGGATCGCTGCTGGGCGACAGCGGCGTGATAATGGGCCGATAGCGCGCGCGCTCCCCCCTGCGGGCGCGCACGACCGATCCGGCCATCAGATCGAGTACCGGAATGACCTCCATGGTTCGCGTCTTGTCCAAGCGAGCGATGCCGGGTGTATTCTGCCCCGGACGCTATCATACGGGCGCGGTCGGGACATGGCTTCCGTGGTCGGATGGGACATCGGCGGCGCGCATCTCAAGGCGGCGCGCGCTGAGGACGGCCGTATTGTCGAAGCGGTGCAGGTCGCATCTCCGCTCCGGCTGGGTCTCGGGGCGCTCGCGGAGGCTTTTGCGCAAGCCAAGCCGAAAATGGGCAAGGCCGATCGCCACGCCTGCACCATGACCGGAGAACTGGCCGACACGTTTGCGTCCCGGACCGACGGGGTCGAGCAGCTGGCGGCGGCAGCCGCGCGCGCGCTCGGCCCGCAACCCATTGTGCTCTATGCCGGCCGCGCGGGTTTCATCGCACCGCAAGCGGCGGTGCGCCACGTCGAGGACATCGCTTCGGCAAACTGGCACGCGACTGCGACGCTGATTGCGAAGCGTCAGGGCACCGCGCTGCTGATCGACATGGGATCGACCACGACTGACCTCGTTCCGGTTGCGGCGGGCGCGATTGCGGCGCGCGGCTATACCGATGCCGAGCGGCTCGCTTGCGGAGAGTTGGTGTACACCGGGCTGGTGCGAAGCTTCGTCATGGCGCTCGCCGAACGCGCGCCGGTCGCCGGCAGCTGGACGCCATTGGTCCATGAGAATTTCGCCAACATGGCCGACGTTCACCGGTTGCTGGAGAGCTTGCCGGAAGGCGTCGACCAGATGCCGACCGCGGACGGCCGCCCCAAGACGCGCGCCGCCTCGCGCTCTCGGCTCGCGCGCATGGTCGGGCGCGATGCCCAGGACGGCCAAGATTGGATCGCGCTGGCGCGATGGTTCGCCGAGGCCCAGATCCGCAGCATCACCGACGCGATCATGCTGATCCTGTCCCGGGGAGATTTGCCCGCCGCGGCGCCGGTGGTCGCAGCCGGCATCGGCCGCGCCGTCGTCGGCGAAGTCGCCCGCCGCCTCGGCCGAACCTGCATCGGCTTCGAGAATCTGCTCGACGCCGCGCCCGGTGCCCGCACGGGGGCCTCCCATTGCGCGCCGGCGGCGGCGCTCGCCTTGCTGGCGTCGCAGCACGACATGGCGTTATGAGATCGCATATGCCTCACGGCTCGCTCCGGACACCTCTCCCCTTGAGGGGGAGGGAGCCAGCTGGGGGACGTCCTCAGCCAACGATTTTGGCCGCGGCTGTTGTTTTCGCCGCAGTGCTCTGGTCGTCCGCGGCGCAGGCGCAGCGGATCGACACCGAGCATCTGTTCGGATTCATGATCGGGACCGACGTAGGCGAGCGCGGCGACAAGGAAATCGAAGGCGAGACGGTGGCACGCTGGGGCAAGCGGCCCGGGTCCTATTTCGCTGCGGCTCCGGCGCTCGAAGCCGAGTTCGTGCCGATCGACAACCTTCGCGTTTCGGCAACCTTGTCCGCGGCCTATCACGAAATTTCCGGCATTGCCGGGCTGGACAACCGCCGCCAAGCCGCTTTCGATTCGATCGCGTTCGATCTGCGTTACCGGCTGATCGACCGGCAGCAGTCGGGATTCGGGCTCGCGCTCGACGTGGAGCCGCACTGGGGCCGCATCGATCCGACAAGCGGCGAGCCGGTCGACCGTTATGGCGCCGATCTTTCATTGTTGCTCGACAAGGAGCTGGTGCCCGATCGGGTGCTCGCGGCCTTCAACCTGATCTATCAACCGGAGGCGACGCACTCGCGCGTCACGCAGACCTGGTCGCGCGAGGCTGTGGTCGGGCCCGCCGCCGGACTGATGCTGCAAATCCAGCCCGGCGTTCTCATCGGCGCCGAGACCCGGTACGCGCGCGCCTATCTGGGTCTCGGGCTCGAAAAATTCGCCGGGCAGGCGCTGTTCTTCGGCCCGACCCTTTATGCCAGGCTGTCGAAACGCATGTGGGTCATCGCGGCCTTTAGCCCGCAGATTGCCGGCCGAGCCGTGAATGTCCCCGGCTCGCTGGATCTTACCAATTTCGAGCGCCGTCAGGCCAAGGTGCAATTCGGGCTGGAGTTTTGAAGCGCTCGTTATCGCCTCAAAACGTCGCGCGCAGCCCCGCATAGACCGCGAGCGGCATGCCTGGCGCCAAGGTGCGGGGATCGGTCAAGCCGAGGAACGGGATCGCAGTGGGATCGAAGAACGTCCCGAACGTGTAATAGCGCCGATCGAACAGGTTCTGCACCAGGCCGAACAGCTCGACGTGCTTCGATACCTGATAGGACGTGTGCAGGTTCACGACCCAGTAGGTCGGCACCTTTGGATTCTGGTTGGACTGGTCGCCCACGAGATATTGGCTGCCGACGACATTGAGATCCGCCCCGATCTTCCACGGCTCGGTCACCGCGTATTCGGCGCCCGCCTTGAAGCGATGCTGCGGGACTGCCGGAATATGATTGCCGGGAACGACGAAGATGTTTCCGCTGGCATCCGCCGCAGGATTGTTCGGTGACGACAACGTCAGCGGGCTTTGGAAGGTGGCGTCGATGAAGGTGTAATTGGCATAGGCGGTCCAGCGATCCTGCTTGTACGCCGCGCTGGCCTCGATCCCTTCCCGCCGCGTCTTGCCGCCGTTCTGGAAGAAACCGTGTCCGGCGATCGGGCTTGCTATGTTGATGATGTCGTCGGTGTTGCCGGTCCGGAACAGGCCGAGGCTCCAGTTCAGCCGACCGTTGCCCTCGCCAAAATCCAACCGGCCGCGCAGGCCCGCCTCGTAGGTGTGCGAGACCACCTGCTTGAGGTGTGGGTCCGACACCAGGAAATTGTCGATCAGGCACGGCCGGGTCGGATCGGCGCAGCCGAGCTCGAGCGGGGTCGGCGCGCGGTTCGCCTCCGAATAGCCCGCATAAGCAATGAGCTCCGACGCGATCTTGTAGGTCGCGCCGATCACGGGATTGAACCGAGAAAATCTTTCGTTGCCGTTGAGCGCAGCTCCAATCTCGTCCTGCAGCTTGATCTCGGCGACGTTGAAGCGCCCGCCGGCCGTCACCGCGAGTTTGGATGTCACGTCGAGTGTGTCGGTGGCGTAAACGCCGGTATAGCGGGTCATCGCCAGCAGGCGCACCGGCGCAACGTCGCCGGCCGGCTGGTCGATGAAGACGCCGGTGCCGGTGACGAACAGGTCGTGGCCGATGGTGCCGAGCTCGCTGGTCCCCGTGAACTGCACGCGTCCGCGGTCGAGGCTGACGCCGACGACGAAATGGTTGTCGCGCTCGAACACGCGCTGGGTGCTGGTCGCTTGCACCGATCCGCCGAAACTGTTCGCATCAGTCCGGGTCCGATCGATCTCGCCGAACACGGTATTGTTGGGAAAGACGTTCGGCACAATCTGCCCATTTGTGTCGAATAGCGGCGTTACGTCATCGCCGAGGCAAAGATCCCCATGCAACGGACCCTTTGCGTTACAGGCCTGCACCTCCGCAGTGTTGCCGTCGACATGCCGCTGCCAAAATCCGCGATAGTAGATATTCCCCTGAAACGACAGCGTGTCGGTCGCCTTGTAGCTTCCATTCGCGGTGAGGAACGCGAGGTTGTTCTGCGTGGTCTGCGGCCAGGTATAGACGTTCTGCCAACGCCGGCTCAGCAGCTCGATTGGAGTAACGGTGATTCCTGAGAGGTTATTGGAAGCTCCGGTGAAATTGACGTGAAACTCGATCTTATCGTCGCGCACCCCCACATCGGCATACATCCGGCGCAGCTGGGAGGGCGAATGATCGCGCCAGCCGTCGTCATTGACCGCATCGGCGGTGACGTAGCCCGACCAATTGCCGTTCTGGCCGCCGGCTTGGCCGGCAGCGCCGCGCCGCCCGAACGAGCCCCCTCGCACCTCGCCCTCGACGCCCCGGTAGGTGAAGCCGTTCTTCATCTCGAGCGAGAGCGCACCGCCGAGAGCGTTAAGTCCATAGATCGGATTGTTGGGAACCAGCGTCACGCCCCGAATGGCCATTTCCGGGATCAGGTCCCAGTTGACCGTGTCGCCGAACACTTCGTTGATGCGCACCCCGTTCTGATAGACCGCGATGCCCTGCGGCGTTCCCAGCACCGGCGAGGCGGTGAAGCCGCGGTAATTCACATCGAGCTGGAACGGATTGCCGGTCTGGTCGCTCAGGCTGACGCCGGGCAGACGTTGCCCGATCGCCTGCAGCAAGTCCGGCGATCTCGCGTGATCGAGATCCGCCGCGGAGATGCTCTGGACGTTCGCCGGAACCTTGTCGCGATCGAGATCGGCCCGCGACAACGGGGACGATTCGACAACTTCGATAGTCGGCAGTTGAACCGCGGGAGCGGGAGCTTGTGCCCATGCCGCGGCGGGCACGAGCACGAGCATCCCTGCTGCAGTGACGCGAACGTACCCCGCCATCGCCCACCCCGGCACGCGCAACTCGGCCGGATGCTAGTGGAGGCGGGCCTTGGTGGCCACTCCCGGATGAGGGCCGCGCGGCACGCGCGCTGGGCGCCGGCAGACTTACTGGTTCTTCCCGGGCTCTTTCACCGCGGGGCCGGATTTATTGCCGGGCATTCCCTTGACGCCGCTCTCATCGGCTCCAGCGGCTCCCGATGGCTTGGCGGCCGGACCGGATTTGCCCCCAGGCTTTCCAGGCGTGCCCGGCTTGGAAGTGCCCCCCGTGCCCGGGGCGTTGTCCTGGGTGTTTTGGCTGAGTTGCTGGCCGCTGCTCTGCGACCAGACCGGCTGAGCCGCCATCACCAGGCCCGCCACGGCGATTCCCGTGAGAAGGATTTTCATACGATGACCTCCTGCTGGCGTGTTGAGGAAAACGTCGAAGGCCGCGCGGACGTTCCGGACAGCCCGAGCGGTGATCGAATCCCGACGCGTCGCTCCCTTGGCCGCGATCCGCGAGCCTGCGTCGCCCGGCAGCGCACGCGGGACGCGCGCAACCGGCACGCAGGTATCAAGTTCCTCCGGGAGAGGCCGGGCGTGTTGGCGGCCGATGCAAGTGCCGAAATAAAAATAATTCAGGCCCGCTGTCAGGCAGCGGCATGTCGAGACGTACATTTCACCGCGGGAGTTTGATTGCCGCCATGCAGTCAAGTGGCCGGCGGCTTACCCGACGTTCTTGGCCTGGGTCGTGCTCTTGATGCAGAGCACTTTGACGCTCTCGTTTTCGGCCAATTGCTGGCCGATCGAAGTCCCGGCTACATATGCCTGCCCGTGCATGAAGCACGAGGCGGGCATCGAATATTGCTCCGGCACTTGGACCACGTGAACGGCGTTGTTGCGATCGCATTGGCGCAGATCGGGCGTCACCGCCAATGAGCAGATCAAGACCAGTGTCGTGAACAATGTACGCTCCTAGCTCCTCTGGCTCATGCTTGTACCCGAACCGTCAAGGCAGCCGCATGGTTCCAGCCTACATTCATGCAACTACATTCGCTGGGGTGCGGTGCGTAAAATTTGAATCCGAAATGCTGGAACTGTTTCGAGAATGAGATTCCGGAGCCATGCGGAGGCGGTTGCGGCTGGATCATCGGAATGCGACCAACCGATATGCTACGTGGATGTCGACATTTGTTGCCAGTGCGGCGCGATGGACGGAATCTGGGACGATCCCGACCTGATTTGCAAGATCCTGCGAGGGAGAACGAAACATGAAGGCCGCCGATCATTTTCGCGCCATGCGCGACAAGAGCCCGGAGGAGGCGAAGTTCTTCTGGTCCGGCGGTCCAATCGAGGTCGCGGAACGAACCTGGTTCCAATCGCGGTTCAGCGGCGTGACCGCGTTCGAGACCGATGAGGGCATCGTGCTGGTCGATTCCGGGATGGCGCCGCTCGCGCCCGCGCTCGCCGCGCTGCTGCGCGAGAAGACGGCGGCGCCGATCCACACTGCGATCTTCACGCATGGTCACTTCGATCATGCGTTCGGGCTCAAGGCGTTCCTGCAAGCCGGACAGCCGCAGCCGCGGATCGTTGCACAGCGGTGGATTCTGGGCCGTTTCGAGCGATACGAGCGGACCAGTCGTTACAATGCCGCCGTCAATGCCCGGCAGTTTGGCGGCAGCGCCGAGCGCGCGGAGCCGGGCGGGGAATACGACAATTTCCGCCGTCCGGAGCTGATGCCGGATACGCTGTTCGATCGCGAGCTCGCGTTTCGGGTCGGCGGACTCCAATTCCAGATCCATCACTGCCGCGCCGAGACCGACGACCACTGCTGGGTTTGGTGTCCGCAACGCTCCGTGGTGTGCTCGGGCGACCTGATCATCAACGCCGTGCCGAATGCCGGCAATCCGCAAAAGGTGCAGCGCTATCCCTGGGACTGGGCGGACGGTCTGCGCCGGATGGCGGCACTCGAGCCCGCGACAGCCTGTGTCCCGGTCACGGCGGTCCGGTCGTCGGCAATCGGGAAAAAATCCAGCGCATGCTGATCGAGACGGCCGAATATCTGGAATCGATCGTCGAGCAGACGCTTGCCGCGCTCAATGACGGTGCGCCGCCTCACACCGACATCGTGCATCGAGTGCAACCTCCGACTTCGGGCTCGCCCTGGCTGCAGCCCGTCTACGACGAAGCCGAGTTCATCGCCCGCAATGTCATTCGCTTCTATGGCGGCTGGTGGAACGGACGCCCGAGCGAGCTCAAGCCCGCGCCTCGCGCAGCGCTGGCGGAGGAGATCGCGCGCCTCTGCGGCGGAATTGACGCGCTCTTGCGCCGCGCGCGGGAGCTCGCCCGATCAGGCGACATGCGCTTGGCCTGTCATCTCGCCGATTTTGCGCTCGAGTGCGGCCCGAAGAATGCCGCAGTCGGCGACGCGGTTGCGGCGATCTATGAAACGCGCGCCGATGGCGAGCCCGGCCTGATGGCCGAAAATCTGTTCCGTTCGGCCGCCGCCTATGCACGCGAGCAAAGACCTTTCCGCTAGGCGGCAGTTTTTGTGACCGCGGCTGAGCGGCCGCGTTCTTCACCTCCCCTTGAAAAGGGGAGGTCGACCGCGCAGCGGTCGGGTGGGATCCGTCGCGACCCCCTCCCGGCTCGCTACGCTCGCCGACCTCCCCTTTTCAGGTGGAGGTAAAGCGCGTCTGCCTGCCTTAATGCTGATCAATAAGAATTCCTGCCGAAGTACCGGCATCGGAGCATCGCGGATCACTCCACGGTGATCCGCGCCGTCATGCCGGCCCAATCGTGGTCGGCGCAGGTCAGCTCGTACGAGCCGGCTCGCGTCGCGACGAAATACATGTCCTTGGTTTCCTGCGGCCGCACCACGATCCGCGTCGCATAGGCGCCCAGCACCTCCGGATTGTTCAGCTCGATCGCCTTGAAAAACTCCGGCGCGGAAAAATCATGAATCTCCGATCCCCGGTTCTCCAGGTGCAACCGATAGGCAACGCCGCGCCGAAAGCTGAGCCGGTCGGGAATGAATTCGTAATTCACCATGGTGACGACCACGGATTCGGCCTTCGTCCAATCCGCATCCCGCGAACTCCGATCCGGCGTTTGGGCGTCGGCGCAGCACAGAGCAGCCGCGAGCAGGAGTGCGGAAAGCCCGAGCCGAAGCTCGACGGCACTTCCCGCTCCGATCCTAGTGCAGCGCTGCATAGACCGCGGTTTCGAATTGCGCGAACAGCTCGAGCACTTTCGGATCGGCGAACGGGATGAGCTGCGTGAGGATGACGCCCGCCACGCCTTCGCCCGGATCGATCCAGAAATAGGTATTGCCCAGCCCCGCCCAGGCGAGACTCCCCGCAGTGCGGCCGCCGGGCACGCTTTCGGTGCTGATCATGAATCCAAGGCCCCATTTCTTGATCATGCCGGGAAAGAATTCCGCGTCGTTGGAATAGGGCGGCATGGCGGTCTCGAGCAGCCGCACGTCAAGGTCGCCGATGTGGTTCCGGACCATCAAGCGCACGGTCTCGGGCTCTAGCACTTGCGCGCCGTTGTGCCGGCCCTCGTGCAGAAACATCTGCTGGAACTTGAGATAATCGCCCGCGGTGCCGTACAGGCCGCCGCCGCCCATGTGGAATTCGGGCTCCTGCGGCAGCTCGAATTCCATTTGCTGCAACGATCCGTCGGGCTGGCGCGCGTGCATGCCGGCGAGCCGCGCGCGCTGGCCCGTGCCGAGCTTGAAGGCGGTATCCCGCATCCCGAGCGGGGCAAAAATGTTGTCGCGGAAATAGTCCTCGAGATTCTGTCCGCTGACCTTCTCGACCGCCTTGCCGACCCAATCGATGTTGATGCCGTAGTTCCATTTCTCGCCGGGGTCGAACAGAAGCGGCGTGGTGAGCGCAAGATTCTGGCAGTTGATGACCCCGGGGATTCCCATCCTCTCCTGGTAACGGATGAGGTCGGGGCTCCAGATGTCGTAGGCGAATCCCGCCGTATGGGTCAGCAGATGTCGAAGCGTGACGTCGCGTCGGGCGGGGCGCAGCTTCGGCTCGCCCCCGGCGTCGAACCCTTCCAGCACCTTGGCGGCGGCGAGCTCCGGCAGCAGCTCCCGGATCGGTCGGTCGAGCTCGAGCTTGCCGCGTTCGACGAGCTGCATGGCGGCGGTCGACGTGATCGCCTTGGTCATGGAAGCGATCCAGAACACCGTGTCGACCGTCATGGCGGGGCCCGACGGCAGCGCGCGCTTGCCGAACGCCGCCTGATAGATCGGCCCTTCCCGGGTCGCCGCCATGGCAACCACCCCCGGCACCTTCGCGGCATCGGCCGCCTCGCGCAGCACCCGATCAGCTTGTGAAAATTCGCGCATGCATTTCCTCCCGCTGATTGGTTTGGCGGGAGTATCCGGCGATCCGGACGGGAACTCAATGACTGCGCGACATCGGCGAGCCCTGGCAGAACCAACCCCGTTGCAAGGTCACTTCTGTGCGCACTCGGTCGGGCGCTGGACGGGACCGCGCTTCTGCGGCGGCACCCTGCAGTCGTCGACCCGCTGATTGTCCGATGCCTTGTCGCCCAGCCGTTCTTTCCCGGTCGTCGCCGGGGTGGTGGCGGCCGCCATCACGATGCCGCCCTGGAGCTGCGCGTCGACCGGCAGGGCCGAGGCTGCAATCCAGATTCCGATCGCGGCAAACATTTGCAGCATCGCGGCTCTCTGCACTGACGTTGGTTGTGCCCGATGTCCGGTGCCCTGCAGCATTACCGTGATGTCTTCGGCCCGCCCACCCGATTTCGGGCGAGGCGGGCTTGATCCGCGACAGCCCGGGATCACAGCGAGAGAGCGTCGGAGCGCGTCGATCCATGGAAGCACAGGGAAGAGAGGAATTCCTGCCGGGTTTGGGGCTGATCGCGAAAAACCCCGAGCATGCGGCTCGTCACCATGGTCGAGGCCGATTGCCGCACTCCGCGGGTGGTCATGCATGCATGCACGCCTTCGACCACGACGGCGACGCCGTGCGGTTTGAGAATCCGGTCGAGCGTGTTGGCGATTTCCGCCGTCAACCGTTCCTGGATTTGCAGCCGGCGGGCATAGGCGTCGACGAGGCGCGCCAATTTCGAAATGCCGACCACGCGATTGCGTGGCAGGTAGCCGATATGCACGCGGCCCACGATGGGTGCGATGTGATGCTCGCAATGGGATTCGAAGCGGATGTCGCGCAACACCACCACTTCGTCGTAGCCGGCGACCTCCTCGAACGTCCGCTGCAAATATTCGGCGGCATCCTCGGTATAGCCCCAGAACCATTCCTCATAGGCGCGCACGACCCGGCCCGGCGTTCCGCGCAAGCCCTCGCGATCGGGATCGTCCCCGGCCCAGCGGATCAGGGTGCGCACTGCATCTTCGGCGTCGCTGCGGGAAGGGCGGAGATCCCGCTCCGGCTCGGATTCGGAGCCGCGGGCCGCGCGTCGATTGCCCATGTTCACCAGCTTGGTCATGCCGACCTCTCATGGATTTCGAAACACGAACATTGATTTCCGGGATCAAGAAAGGTTCCCGGCCAGCACTCATAGCACGATCATACCGCCGTGATCCCGATCCCCGGCAGGTCCGGCAGGAGGATGAGACATCAGCGGGATGCATGCATCGGCTGCCGCGAGCGCATGACTCGGACAGGCATTGCCTCGGCTCTATTGCGTTCCGAGCGAGGCTGCGCTACGGTTCCGATCCGAACAAACGCCGTGGATGCGGCCCGAAAAGGTGAGGAAACATCATGACTTGGACCACCCCGACCCTCGTCGAGATCTGCATCGGCCTCGAGATCAACGGCTATCTGCCGGCCGAGTTCTGAGCAAGCCTTTCCGGCCGCTCTGCGCGGCCGGCGCCTGACCGCGGTCATTCTGGGCTCCGGTGCCGGCGGCGGCTATCCGCAATGGAATTGTCGATGTGACGTGTGTCGCTTGGCCTGGGAACGCGACCCGCGAGTGAGGGCGCGCACCCAGACCAGCGTTGCTATTACGGCCGACGGCAATCAGTGGATCATCCTGAACGCCGCGCCGGACTTGAAATCCCAGCTCGATCGTACCCCGGCGCTGCACCCTCGGGGCGGCTTGCGGAGCAGCCCGGTCAAGGCCGTGGTGCTGACCGGAGGTGAAGTCGATCAGATCGCCGGGTTGCTGACGTTGCGCGAGCGCGAGCCGTTTGCGCTTTGTGCCACTGCCGAAACTCTGGACCTGATCGAGGCCAATCCGATCTTCGGCGTGCTGGCCCCCGCCCTGGTGTCGCGGATTGCCGTGCTCCCGGGCGTGGCGTTCGGCCTGCCGGGCGGAATCGAAGCGGAAATGTTCACGGTCCCGGGCAAAGCGCCGCTCTACGTCGAAGGCGATGCGCCGGAGATCGGCGGTGAAAGCGCGGTCAGCGTCGGCATCGAGACTCGCGCCGGAAAGTGCCGGCTTGCGTTCGTGCCCGGCGCCGCCGCGATCACGCCGATGCTCCATGCGCGGCTTTCCCGCGCCGACGTCGTCTTGTTCGACGGTACGCTGTTCACGGACGACGAGATGATCCGCAAAGAAACCGGGACCAAGACCGGACGCCGCATGGGACATTTGCCGATCGACGGCGCCGACGGCTCGCTGGCAAGCCTTGCCGGAATTCCCGGCCGGCGTATCTACATCCACATCAACAACACCAATCCGGTGCTCGTGGATGGTTCGCCCGAGCGGCGCCGGGTCGAAGCGGCCGGATGGGAGATCGCCGAGGACGGAATGGAGATCGTGCTGTGAAGCTGCTCTCCGCCGACGAGCTCGAAGCGCAGCTGCGCGACATCGGCGCGCGCCGCTATCATCGCCTGCATCCGTTCCATCGCATGCTGCACGGCGGCGAGTGCAGCAAGGGCCAGGTCCAGGCCTGGGCGCTCAATCGCTATTATTACCAGGCGATGATCCCGCTGAAGGATGCGGGCCTGATCGCCCGCTGCGAGGATCCGGCGCTTCGCCGCGAATGGCGCAGCCGTCTGGTCGACCATGACGGCACCGCCGAGGGCGAAGGCGGCATTGCGCGGTGGCTGAAGCTCACCGGCGGATTGGGGCTCGATGCCGATTACGTAGTCTCGATGCGCGGGATCCTGCCGGGCACGCGGTTCGCGGTCGACGCCTACGTGCGGTTCGTGCGCGAGCGCTCGCTGCTGGAGGCGATCGCGTCCTCGCTCACCGAGCTGTTCTCGCCGGCGATCATCGGCGAGCGCGTCGAAGGCATGCTCAAGAACTACGATTTCATCACGCGGGAGACGCTGGCCTATTTCGAGAAACGACCGCCGCAGGCGGAGCGCGACTCAGGCTTTGCTCTCGCCTATGTCAAGGCCAACGCCGTGTCACCCGATGCCCAGCAGGCGGTGCTCGCCGCGCTCGAGTTCAAATGCGACGTGCTGTGGGCGATGCTCGATGCGCTCTATCATGCTTATGTGGCGCCGAAGCACGTTCCGCCCGGTGCCTTCGAGCCGAAGGAGTGAGGGAATGCAGGGCCGGGCCCGCGGACGCGCTTTACCCCCACTTCAGGGGAGGTCGATCGCGCAAGGCGCGATCGGGTGGGGTCGCCCGCTCTCACCCCACCCCGGCTCGACGCTGCCCGCGTCTCGCCGACCCTCCCCCTTCGGGGGGGATAAGCGCGAGCCCCCGGAACACACTCCTGTGAGGTAACGTGGCTGAGACTTCCTCGACCCCAACCCTGCTGCCAGACGCCAAGCCGCGGCTGCCGCGCGGCGTGCGTCTCGTGCATAACGAGGCGCAGGGCGGGCTGGTGCTGTTGGCACCGGAGCGGGTGTTCAAGCCGGACGCGGTCGCCATCGAGATTCTCAAGCGCTGCACCGGCGAGGCCACGCTCGAGGCGATCGTCGATGACCTGGCGAAAACCTATTCGGCGCCGCACGAGCGCATCCTGGCCGACGTCTCGGCGCTGCTTCGTTCGCTGGCAGACAAGAAGCTCCTGGAGCTCTGATCCATGACCGCGGCGGAAACGGTCTTCAAACCGCTTGGGCTGCTCGCCGAGCTGACCCACCGCTGTCCGCTCGGCTGCCCGTATTGCTCGAACCCGATCGCGCTCGACCGCGACGAACTCGATGCCGCGACCTGGGCCCGAGTGTTTCGCGAGGCGGCCGACCTCGGCGTGCTGCAGGTACATCTCTCCGGCGGCGAGCCGGCGGCGCGGCGCGACCTTGCCGACATTACCGCGGCCGCGCACGATGCCGGCCTCTACACCAACCTCATCACGTCCGCGGTCGGCCTGACGCCGAAGCGCTTCGCCGCGCTCGCCGACGCCCGGCTCGACCACGTGCAGATCTCGATCCAGGACCACGAGCCGAATTCGGCGGACCATATCGCCGGTTACGCGGGCGCCTATGAACGCAAGCGCACGCTCGCCGCCGAAGTCGTGCGGCACAAGATCCCGCTCACCGTCAATGCGGTGATGCACCGGGCCAACATCGATCACGTCGCCGAGATGGTGGAGCTGGCGATGGAGCTCGGCGCGAGCCGGGTGGAGATCGCGCACGTGCAATATTACGGCTGGGCGCTGAAGAACCGCGCGGCGCTGATGCCTACGCGCACCCAGGTCGAACGCGCCGTCGCAGCGGTCGATGCGTTGCGCGCGCGCCACCAGGGTCGCATCGTCATCGACGCGGTGGTGCCGGATTATCATGCGCGGTTTCCAAAGCCGTGCGTCGGCGGCTGGGGCCGGCGCTCGCTCAACGTGACGCCCGTCGGCAAGGTGCTGCCCTGCCATGCGGCGGAAAGCCTTCCGGGCCTCGAGTTCTGGTCGGTGCGCGAGCGCCCGCTTGCGGACGTCTGGGAGAACTCGCCGGCATTCCGCGCGTTCCGCGGCACCGATTGGATGCAGGAGCCGTGCGCGAGCTGCCCGCGCCGTTTTGAGGATTTCGGCGGCTGCCGCTGCCAGGCGTTTGCGCTCACCGGCGATGCGCGCGCGACCGATCCGGTCTGCCAGTTTTCACCCAAGCATGGGCTGGTGGCGGCCCTTGCCGAGGAGCAGCGCGAGGAGCCTTATGTCTACCGGCGTCTCGAACGCGAGCGCCCCGCCGATCCAGCCTTGTAGTCCGCATGGAGCGAAGCGGAATGCGGGTTCTAGGATTTCGCTCCGCTCCATCCGGGCTGCGAATGCACCATGCAGGGAGGAACTGATGATCAAGGTCACCATACTTTATCCGAGCGACAAGGGCAGCAAGTTCGACATCGATTATTACTGCAAGAAGCATATGCCCATGGTGCAGCAAAAACTCGGCGCCGCCTGCAAGAAGATCGCGGTCGAACGCGGCCTCGAAGGCGGCGCCCCCGGATCCAAGCCGGGCTTCGCCGCCATGGGCCATCTCTATTGCGATTCGGTCGAGGCGTTCCGCGCCGCCTTCGGACCACACGCCAAGGAGATCATGGCCGACATTCCCAATTACACCGACATCCCGCCGACCATTCAGATCAGCGAAGTGAAGGTCGGCTAGGCCGCTCCGCGCTGAATTTCCGGTAACTCACCGAACCGCCGGTCGGCGCGCCGGCGCCGGCCGGATTTTGATTTTTAGCAAAACCGAGGCATCGCGGCTCGGTTATGAGTATTCGCTGCCGCTCGCCCTGCATTCCTCACCCCGAACGGAACCATTGTCATGAACTCGCCCGTGCTTCTCCTTGCCGCTTTCCTGGTTTGGCTTGTGACGCCGTCCTGGGCCCAGCACCAGCAGCATGGGGCGTCGCCGGCTGCGCCATCCGCGTCCCAGATGGCGCAGGCGCCGGCACCGCCCTCGCGCGCCGCACCTGTGGCCGCTCCCGGCGCCGCTGCTCACGGCGACATGCATGCTCCGACGGTTTTCACGTTTCGCTCCGGCATTGCCGAGGGCCGCATGGTTTTTCTGGGGGTCGGCGGCGACATCAACGCCAAGGTCAATCCCACCCTGGTTGTGCACGAAGGCGAGGTAGTCCAGGTCAATCTCATCAACGGCGAAGGCGCCGAGCACGACATCGTCGTCGACCAATACGGCGTGCGCTCGGACCGGGTGGTCGGCAAAGGCGCGAGCAGCATCATATCGTTCACGGCCGACCGTACCGGCGAGTTCATCTACTTCTGCTCGGTGCCGGGCCATCGCGACTCCGGGATGCAGGGCCGCATCCAAGTCGTGCCCGGGCCGCGCGCCGCAGGCGTGGCAACCGCCCCGGATATCGTGCGCGATCCAACCGATCTGCCGGGGCCGCTCCACTCGCGCCCGCCGCAGCTGGTGCGCGTCGATCTCGATACGGTCGAGCTGGTCGGCCAGCTCGACGACAAGACCCGCTACAATTACTGGACATTCAACGGCAAGGTGCCCGGCCCCTTCCTGCGCGTGCGCGTCGGCGACACCCTCGAGGTGCACCTGAAGAACCACGACGACAGCGTGATGGTGCATTCGGTGGACTTCCACGCCGCCACCGGTCCGGGCGGCGGGGCAATGTTCACGCAAACCGATCCCGGACAGGAGAAGATCGTCACCTTCAAGGCTCTCGTGCCCGGCCTGTTCGTCTATCATTGCGCCACGCCCAGCGTGCCGCACCACATCACCAATGGCATGTACGGCCTGATCCTGGTCGAGCCGGAAGGCGGGCTGCCCCAGGTCGACCGCGAGTTCTACATCATGCAAGGCGAGCTCTACACTGCCCAGCCGTTCGGAACCCAGGGCGACCAGGAGATGGACTACGAGAAGCTGATCTCCGAGCGGCCGGAATATTTCCTGTTCAACGGGTCCGTCGGCGCTCTGACCAAGGGGCATCCGCTGCGCGCGCGTCCCGGCGAGACGGCGCGGATCTTCTTCGGCGTGGGCGGACCGAACTTCACCTCGTCGTTCCACGTCATTGGCGAGATCTTCGATCACGTCTACGAAGGCGCGAGCCTCGGCGCGCCGCCGTTGACCGGCGTGCAGACCGTGTCGGTGCCGCCCGGCGGCGCCACCGTCGTCGATTTCAAGATCGACCGACCGGGTCGCTACACCATCGTCGACCATGCGCTTTCGCGGCTCGAACGCGGCCTCGTCGGCGCGCTGATCGTCGATGGGCCGATGGACGATGCGATCATGCACCAGGGTCTGGCGAAGCCGTGACCGCGGGCCACACGTCGCCATCCCGCGGGGCTCAAGCCTGATCCCGGCGAGGTTGCGGTAAGTCGGTTCCTTCGCGTGTCGGCTCGCGTCGCCACGCGCGCTGGTACCGGTCCTGCGCGCTCACCAGCCAATAAACGGCGCCGAGCGCCAGGATCGCCGCCGCCAGCGCGAAGAGGTGCAGCGCCTCGGTGGTGGCGATGTCGAGGATGAGCAGCTTGCGCACGACCGCCAACAGCGCGATCAGGATCACGCTGCGGACCTGCACCACGTTGTCCCGGCGCTCCGCCACTACGAGCAGGGATCGCTTGAACTCCAGCGCGATGATGACCGTGAAGATCATCCCGAAGATCGTCTGAAAAACCGAATAGTCCGTCGGATCGAACGAGCGAAACCACGATGCTGAGCGCGACCTTCAGCATCAGGTTCCATACTGCGAACACGACCACGACGGCGATCAGTCCGGTGAGGATGAGCACGACGATGTGCTCGAATTTCTGGTAGAGCGTCAAAACGCTCCAGCGGGCACGGGCCGCGGCGAACTCCTGCTTCAGCCGCACGTCACACCTCCCGAATGCACCTGCCGGACCCGCTGGGCGCACAGCCTGATGTCAGGCGAGAAAAGCGCGCGGGACAACGCCGCCCCGCCAACCGGGTTTCGCCTTCTGGCAAGGATTCCGGGCGGCGCTGGGCGAGCTACGCGGATTAGGTCATCGCCAGCGGCATCTTTCGCTTGGGCGCGGGGAAGGCGCGATCGAGATCTTCGAGGTCCTGCTCGCCGAGGCGCACATCGAGCGCGGCGAAATTCTCGCGCACGTGGTCCGGGCTCGCCGATTTCGGAATGGCGATGACGTTGTTTTGCCGTGCGAGCCACGCAAGCGCCACCTGGCTGGGGGTCGCCCCCAGTCGTTGCGCGATGCGCCCGACTTTGCGCGAGCGCGCCAGCTTGCCCTGATCGAGCGGCGAATAGGCCATGATTGGGATCCGCCGCTGGCGGCACCAGGGCAGCAAATCGTGCTCGATGCCGCGGCGCTCGAGGTTGTACATCACCTGGTTCGCCGCTACGGCCGCGCCGCCGGAAAGCCCAACGAGCTCCTGCATGTCGGCGACGTCGAAATTGCTCACGCCCCAGTGGCGGATTTTTCCCGCGCGCACGAGCGCCGTGAACGCTTCGACGACTTCCGCGACCTCGACTTCCTCCACGCGCCAGTGCAGCAGGTAGAGATCGATGCGGTCGGTTTCGAGCCGCTTCAGGCTGCGCTCGCAGGCTTGGATCGTGCCGCGACGCGTGGCGTGCTCCGGCAGCACCTTGCTGACGAGGAAAACCTTGTCGCGCCGGTCCACGATCGCCGCGCCGACGAGCTTCTCGGCACCGCCGTCGCCGTACATTTCCGCGGTGTCGATCAGGTTCATGCCGAGATCGAGGCCGAGGCGCAGCGCCGCAATTTCCTCGCTGCGCCGCCGGCGATCTTCGCCCATGCCCCAGGTGCCTTGCCCGAGCGCTGGCACGGTCTCGCCGCACGGAAGCTTCGCCAGCGGAACGGGCTGCATGGCGTCGATCTTAATACAAAAAAGGCCGCTGGCTCTGCGTCGTCATGCCTGCCTCGGATCAAGTCCGGGGGAGACGTGGATGGCCGGGACGAGCCCGGCCATCCTGGGAGGAGAGATCAGGTCGTCGGCAGTACGAAGGCCAGAATGCGGCCGCGGCTGTAGACCGATTCCGCAACCCGATGGCCGTGATTGCCTGAGATCACTTTCACGTTGCCGTTGGGCAGTACGCCGCTGACCACGCCGACGTGGCCGCCGCCCTGCCGAGCCATGACGGCGACCGCCCCGACCTGCGGGCCGGGGAGGCGGCGGCCGTAGCGCGCGAACGACAGCGCGAAATTCGAGCCGGTGCCGCGATGGCCGGTGCGCTCCAGCACCAGGTTCATGAATCTTCCGCACCAGTCGTGCGCCCAGCCGGTGGGATTGCCGCCGAGATAGCGCCGCGCCTCGGCCACGAGCGAGGAGTTGCCGCTCGATCCGGTGCTCCCGATTGACGCGGGCCGGTGCGCGCGGCGGGCGGACGCGAAGCGCCGGTGCCCGAACCGCGCCA
>WNGL01001261.1_pt1 | contig 30878 bp, 26 predicted proteins | sample 5400591 | NCBI WGS metagenome assembly WNGL01 (sample SAMN13153377, study PRJNA577476) | soil metagenome | isolation source: 80 cm soil or saprolite under Garry oak tree replicate 1 | place: USA:California | collected 2016-06-15 | reverse complement strand
CAACAAGCTGAGCGCGATCCCCAACGGCGATGGATATCGGAGCGAGTGGACGACCTTTCCGCATCGGAGTTCCTCCCACTCTATCCGATGCAGTACGTCCAATATATATGCCAATTATTTCAGAGACATGATACTAGGTTGCCGAGGACTGTTCGCATAGTCCGGGGGTAACTGCCGTTCGTTGGCCCTCCGCCGGTCTGCTCGCAGACGTCACGGCCGACTTGCACGCATATATACGATTGCTCGTTGGGCGGAAACGAGGCAAGAGCGGAAATGAACTCGTTAGGGCTGTGCTCCAGTCGGTCGGTATAGAAGGGGTACAGTTCTTCCGATAGTGCCCCATCGCTGTAATGGCATCCGGCCAGGATTGAGCGCAAAAGCTCCTTATGACCTTGTCCATAAAGTTTGATCAGCATGTCGCCTGTATTCTCATCGCAGCCGTGATCGAAATCCTTCACTACGCACCCATGCCAAATGCGCAACAGTACGTCGCGGTCGAGCTGATAGTCCTGCCCAAGCGTTGCGAGGAGATAGAATGCCAGTTGCCTGCGCAACCCCGTTTCCTGTCGCGTCGCCGCCACGAGCAGCCGGACCGCCCGCGCCTTTTGATCTGGTCCTAGCGCAAGGGCAGCGGGAGGAACGCCATTCGGAGCGAGCCGATCAATGACACTTTCGGCATCAACCTGAGCAACCCGAGGCACGCTAGCCGAAGTGGTTTGGCCGATAGCGATCAAGCGGCCCGACACAAGAGCAATTGCCGCAACCTTTCTTGCATAAGAGAAGATCTTCGCGGGGCGGAACACTCTATGAGTAGTTGGTAGAAGCCCTGACATTCTTGCTGGCTTATGAACCTCCATACTTACCTCAATTCGGCATTAAGTATACGAGGATTCTCGGTTGCGGGCGGATTGTGGACAAACCGGTAGTAACTCCGAAAAAAGCGGGTCCTTCACTCGGCTGAGAAACGCTTCGTTGGATGACAATACAGGACTTGTAGAATCGAGAGAGTGACCGAAAGAGCCAGCCACAGATTCACACTTGGCCAGCGCATTGTGCTGGCTGTGGCGCCGCGCATCGTCTGGGCGTTGCTCTGGCTGGTGGGCCTCACGTGGCGCTTTGAAGTGATCGCCGAAGACGGCGTCACGCCTGTGGCCTTTAGTCAGAAGGCCGGGCCAGAGGCTTATTGTTTCTGGCACCAATGTGTACTGCCCTGCGCAATGTACTTCAGGCGTTCCGGCGCGGTCATCCTCATCAGCCGCAGTTTTGACGGCGAGCTGATTACGCGCATTCTCAAGATGTTCGGATTCGATGCGGTGCGCGGATCGAGTTCGCGGAGCGCGCGTGAAGGCCTGCTCGGTCTCGTGAATGTGATTGAAAGCGGTAGAACCGCCATCTTCACCGCCGATGGCCCACGCGGCCCGATCTATCGAACAAAAATGGGGCCGATCAAGCTGGCTCAAGCAACCGGCGCGCCCATCGGCGCCTTTCACCTGGAGCCGGAGCGTGCCTGGACCATGAATTCGTGGGATCACTTCCTGATCCCGAAACCCTTCACGCGCATTGTGGTGAGCTGGGCGCGGTGGACGCGTGTTCCTGCCGATCTCGCTCCAGCACAGTTTGAGGCCAAGCGCGAGGAATTGAATGCGGCGATCGAGCGCGCGCGGTTGCGGGCCCTCGCGCACTTTGGGAAGTCCGCGTCATGAGCGGACTCACGAGCGGGGCGGTCTCATGAACGGACTGCGGATCGCCGATTTCGATTTTGAACTTCCGCCGGAGTTGATTGCGCAACAGCCTCCGACGGAGCGCGACCAGAGTCGCATGCTCCTGATGGACCGCGCGACAAGCGAGTTGCGCGACAGTCAATTCGCCGAGTTCCCTGCCCTGCTGCGACCCGGCGATCTGCTGGTGCTCAACGACAGCCGCGTGATTCCAGCGCGGCTGTATGCGCGGAGAATGGTGATGCGCGATCGCCAGCAACCAAGCGGGGTGGTAGAAGTCCTGCTGACGGAACCGGCTGGCGAAGACACGTGGCGCGCGCTGGTGAAGCCGGGGAAAAAGGTCGGCGTGGGCGAGCGGCTGGCGTTCCCAGCGCCCAACGGCGAGATCGCGCTCGAAGCCGAAGTAATGGAGCGCGGCGAGTTCGGCGAGCGCTTGTTGCGATTTGCGCCGGTGGATGATTTCTTTAGGGCGCTCGACCGCATCGGGCACATGCCGCTGCCGCCGTACATTCGGCGCGACGACGCGGAGGCTGACCGAGAGCGGTACCAGACGGTCTTTTCGCGGGAACGCGGTTCGGTTGCCGCTCCCACTGCGGGACTGCACTTTACGCCGCAAGTGCTCGACGAGATCGCCGTCAAGGGTGTCGAAGTAGCGCGTGTGACGCTCCATGTGGGCCTGGGCACGTTTGCGCCGCTGCGCGTGGAGCGGGTAGACGAGGTGCGCCTGCATCGCGAGCGCTACACGATTCCACGCGACACGGCCGACGCGGTGAATCGCGCCCGGAGCGAGGGAAGGCGCATCGTGGCCGTGGGAACAACAGTCGTTCGCACGCTTGAAACTGCTGCCTTGAGTGCCGCGGGTCGGCCGATAGAGCCGCATTCAGGCGAGACGGACATTTTTATCTCGCCGGGCTTCGAGTTTCGCGTTGTGGGAGCACTGTTGACGAATTTTCATCTTCCCCGGTCGAGCCTGCTGATGCTGGTGAGCGCGTTTGCCGGCAGGGATCGTGTGCTGGCTGCTTATCGCCACGCTGTTCTGGCCCGGTATCGCTTTTTCAGCTACGGCGACTGCATGTTTCTGGCCTGATTTGCATCCAAGTAAATACATCGATTGCAACGAATCGGCTCACTCCGGCGTAACGGCGAGGTTCCGGCCGCCACGATACTTTAACCCGGTAAATACGATAGACTTGCGGCGGATAGGGTAACTGTGGTTCGGGCCCGATTGGCCTGCCTAAAGCGTGCGAACAATTTGGCAGGACGAGCGTCTCCAACAACTCTCCCGATTGAAGGACATACCTATTGATGAAGGGCACCAGTAACACCATCCTCGTGACCGGCGGCGCAGGGTTCATCGGTTCCAACTTTGTGTTGCAGTGGATCGAGAAAGCCGGCACCCCTGTCGTCAATTTCGACCTGCTGACCTACGCAGGCAACCCCGCCAATCTTGTCGCTCTTGAGAGTGACTCCCTCTACCAGCTTGTGCGCGGAGATATTTGCGATGCGGAGCAGGTTGCCGCGGCGCTTGCGAAACATCGGCCGCGGGCCATCGTTCATTTTGCGGCGGAGAGTCACGTAGACCGATCCATTGCCGATCCCGGCGCGTTTATTCGTACCAACGTGCAAGGCACCTACACGCTGCTCGAGCAGGCGAAGCGCTACTGGCTGGCGCTTGATGATAGCGACAAGGCCGCATTTCGCTTCCTGCACGTCTCGACCGATGAGGTATATGGAACGCTGAGCGCGGACGACCCGGCGTTTTCATAGACGACTCCGTATGCGCCGAACAGTCCCTATGCTGCCTCAAAGGCTGCTTCTGACCACTTGGCGCGGGCTTACTTTCATACCTACAAACTGCCGGTGCTGACTACGAACTGCTCCAATAATTATGGGCCGTTTCAGTTTCCTGAAAAGCTGATTCCGCTGATGATCTTGAATGCCCTGGAGGGCAAGCCGCTGCCGGTTTATGGAGACGGCCAGAATGTCCGCGACTGGCTGTATGTTGGCGAGCATTGTTCGGCGATTCGTACGGTGCTCGAACGCGGCCGTGCGGGAGAGACCTACAACATTGGCGGCAACAGCGAACGCAACAACTTGGATGTGGTGCACGCGATCTGCGATCTTGTGGATGAGCTTCGACCTGACGCTGCTATCGGGTCGCGCCGCAAACTTATCACATACGTTGCGGACCGGCCGGGGCACGATCGCCGCTATGCCATCGATGCGTCGAAGATCGAACGCGAACTGGGCTGGCGGCCGGCGGTGAATTTTGAGCGCGGGCTGCGCGAGACGGTGGCGTGGTACCTGGAACACGACTCGTGGGTTGAGAACGTTCGGACCGGCGCGTATCTGGTTTGGATTCGACAGAACTATGGAGAGAGGATTCCACAATGAAGGGAATCATTCTTGCGGGGGGCTCGGGAACGCGGCTCTACCCGGTCACGCACGTCGTTTCAAAGCAGCTATTGCCGGTATACGACAAGCCTATGATCTATTACCCGCTCAGCACGCTGATGCTGGCGGGCTTGCGCGACATACTCATCATTTCAACGCCGCAGGATACTGACCGTTTTCGAGAGTTGCTCGGCGATGGAAAACGCTGGGGCATCAACCTGAGTTATGCCGTGCAGCCAAGCCCAGACGGCCTCGCGCAGGCATTCATGATTGGCCGCGAGTTCATTGGCGGAGACACGAGCGCGCTGATCCTCGGCGACAACATTTTCTATGGGCAATCGTTCTCGAGCGACCTGCAGCACGCGGCAACGCTAAAGAGCGGGGCGCTTGTCTTTGCTTATCCGGTGCACGACCCGGAGCGCTATGGAGTTGTGGAATTCGACAAGGCAGGCAAGGCGATCAGCATTGAAGAAAAACCGCAGCTACCGAAATCGCGCTATGCCGTCACCGGGCTCTATTTCTACGACAGACATGTCGCAGACCTTGCGGCTTCGCTCCGGCCCTCGCAGCGCGGCGAACTGGAGATCACCGACCTGAACAGGCTTTATCTCGAAGCCGGCAATCTCAAGGTTCAAGTGATGAGCCGAGGCATGGCGTGGCTCGACACCGGAACACACGATTCGCTGTTCGAGGCGGGACTTTTTATCCAGACCATCGAGCGCCGACAGGGATTGATGATTGCCTGCCCTGAAGAGATTGCGTACCGGTTCGGATACATCAGCGCCGACGAGCTTGAGGCTTTGGCTCATCCTGTGCGCAAGAGCGGCTACGGGCAGTACCTGCTCACGCTGCGGAATGAACAACACTTTCCGCACGGAACGGCCGAGCTATGAAGATTGAAGAGACATCCCTGCCCGGCGTGCTGTTGCTTACACCGAAGATTCATCGGGATGACCGCGGTGCATTCTGGGAGACGTGGAATCAGAACTCCGCAGCCGAAGCCGGGCTGCCATCCAATTGGGTGCAGGACAATTTCTCGGTGTCGAAAAGGAATGTCGTTCGCGGAATCCACTATCAGATCATTCAGCCGCAGGGCAAGCTGGTGAGAGCGACGCACGGAGCGGTGCTCGATGTCGCTGTCGATCTGCGCCGCAGCTCTCCCACATTTGGGAAACACGTTGCCTTCGAGTTGACTGGTGAGAATGCGAAGATGCTCTGGATTCCTGTAGGGTTTGGCCACGGATTCGTTGTGCTCAGCGATGAAGCCGGGTTCGCCTACAAAGTTACAGACGCCTACTGCCCCGCAGGCGAGCGGACCATCGTGTGGAACGATGCAGACCTGGCGATCCCCTGGCCTGTGACAGCGGCAGACGCGATCGTATCGGGAAAAGACCAGCAGGGCGCGACATTCAAGCGGGCGGAGATCTTCGCTTGAGCGCTCGGCCTCGGATTCTCATCACGGGCGCCGGCGGACAAGTTGGGCGGGAGTTGCTGCAAAGTTTTTCGGGGCAGGCTGACGTGATTGCGTGCGACAGGGACGCGCTGGACCTTGCGTCGCCCGAGCAGATTCGCGCCAAGGTGCGCGAGGTCGCGCCCGACGTGATTCTCAATGCCGGAGCTTACACCGCTGTGGATCGCGCCGAATCCGAACCGGAATTGGCGCGCGCGATCAACGCTGAGGCGCCCCGCGTGCTCGCCGAGGAGGCGCTTCGCACAAATGCGCTACTCGTCCACTACTCCACCGACTATGTGTTTGACGGCTCGAAATCCGGTCCTTGGGTGGAAGACGATGCGACCGGCCCGCTGAATGTTTACGGGGCGAGCAAACTCGCGGGAGAGGATGCAATTCGCAACGTAGGCGGCCGGTATCTGATCTTTCGAACGAGCTGGGTATATGGCCCGCACGGAAAAAATTTCCTGTTCACCATGCTTCGCCTTGGCCGGGAGCGAGACAGCCTCAATGTCGTGGATGACCAGATCGGCGCACCGACAAGTTCCATCGAATTGGCTCGCGCCACGAGCACGATCACAAGCGGCATTCTGGCCGGCCGAATCGACAAGGCCGGTTGGCCGGGCGTGTACAACATGACCTGTTCGGGTGCGGTGTCATGGTGCGGCTTCGCGCAGGCGATCTTTGAACGAGCTCCACAGTTGCTTGGGGGGAAGACGCCCAAGGTGAATGCGATTCCATTCAGTGCGTTTCCAACTCCGGCCAAGCGACCGCAAAATTCTATCCTTTCCAATGAGAAGCTGTTTCAGCGCTTTGGGATCCGTCTCGCTCCCTGGGAGGCGGCACTCGATGAGGTGCTCGGGAAGATACCATCCCCGCTGGCCTGAGAGTTTCGGCCGGGATGCACAGTACCGGACGCACAGTAGCGGATGCACAGTACCATGGATATTCGCCAAGATCGGGTTCCGCTTCCCGTCCTGCTCACCTCGCCGGTAGTGTAGAGGCTATGGATTCCGCGCCAGCCGCCCAGAAGCCCGACCATTCAAACACGGCCTCCGCCGATTCCGGCGGGGCATTCAAGCGTGCCTTCAACCGCATCTTTACCCGGCACGCTATGAACCTCGCAGTTCTGATGGCACTGCCTGTCATCTTCACGCTGTCTCTGAACCCCGCGAGAGAATTACTGCAAGACCCGGACATCTGGTGGCACCTGGCGGACGCTCGCACTCTCACGACAACGCATCACTTCATGCGAACCGTGCCCAATTCCTTCACCGTGGCCGGCGAGCACTGGGTCAATCCCGAGTGGCTCTCGGAGCTGCCGTATTGGTTCAGCTACCAGGCTCTCGGATTCAGAGGGATCTACCTGGTTGAGTGGCTGGTGCTGTGCGCCAACATGTTTTTCTTTTACTGGCGCGGCTACCGGAAGTCGGGCCATGCCGGTGCCGCCTTGTACGCAGGGGCACTCGGCTTCCTCATGGTGTCTGTAAATGCTGGGCCGCGCACCATCGCCATGGCTTATCTTTGCATGGCAGCTGAGCTTGCGATTCTTGAAGCGGCTGAGCGCGGAAAGACGCGCCTGCTCTGGTTGCTCCCGCCGCTCTTCTGCCTCTGGGTGAACATGCACGGCAGCTGGCTCATCGGACTTGGCTTGATGGTGCTCTACATTCTCTGCGGATCGGTAAAGTTCAACAAGGGCGCATTTGAGCAGGAGGGTTTTTCGACAGCGGATCGCAACCGGCTGCTGACGGTGCTTGGCGCAAGCGTGGCGGCGCTGATGGTCAACCCATACGGCTGGCGGCTGGTGTGGAACCCGCTCGACATGATGATGAACCAGAAGCTCAACATCGCCAACGTGATGGAGTGGAAGCCGCTCGATCTGAGCACGTTTGCGGGCGGCGCAGCTGCGTGCGCGATGTGCCTCATGGTCGTCGCGAATGCTCTGAAGGGGCGCAAGTGGCGCGTCTACGAAATGGCGTTCATCTTCTTCGCCTGGTACTCGGCGCTCGACCACATGCGTTTCCTCTTCATGGCGGCGGTGATTGTAACGCCGTTCATCGCCTTGGACATTCGTCGCGGATTTGAGCTGGAGGCGGATACAAAAACGATTCCCGCGATGAATGCAGTCATGGTTGCCGCAGCCGCGTGCGTGATTATCTTTCTGTTTCCGTCAGAGGCCACGCTCAAGAAGAAGCTCAAGACTTTTTTCCCGATGGAATCCGTCGCTGCCATTCAGCCGTCGTGGAGAACGTTCAACTACGACACGGTTGGAGGAATGCTGGCGTTTGAATCGAAGCCGAGTTTTATCGACTCGCGATTTGACATCTTCGAACATCACGGAGAGCTGGCCGATTATCTCAAGGTCATGTACACCGTGCAGCCTCTTGAGACGCTGGATAAAAACCGAATCGACCACGTCATCTTGATGACCAACATGCCGGCAGCATATCTGCTGTCGCACACCCCGGGGTGGACGGTCATTCAACGCGAAAAGGTTGGCGGCGGCATATTCGTGACCTTTGCGAAGACTCCAGGCGCCGCGGCCGGGTCGGACATATCGCCGCGGCTATAGCGGTTCTCCAATTCGTGTACAGCGAAGCGATGTCGCTAAGTGGCTTTTTCCTCGCCGGGGTCCCCGGCGACAGGTCTTGGTCGATGGGGTGGAAGTAAAAGCCATCTTGTATGTAACTGGAGATGCCACATAGAAATTGGAGAACCGCTCTAACAAATCAGCAATAGCAGATTCCGGAATTGTGCACACACAGCGGTTTCCGCGCGACGCCGCTCCGTGCTCAAACGCGATCGATTGGCACTTGAATTGGTTGGGAGCCGGCTGCGGATCGCTGCGTTCTTGTGAAGTTCCGTATTTTCTATAACTTCGGACATGTGATCGGAATCACATAATTAGACCATTAGAAGTGAAAATATAGGCTTGATTATTCTATCGGTTCCATCATTTGTACTTTCAGTCAGTTTGGGAGATCGACTTTGATTCTTGATTCCTCTGCTTTTGTCGCCGAACAGGACCTGATCGATGCTCTGGAGCATCTTTCAATACAAATCCTATGCGAGCGAGATCGGGTTCTTTTCAAGCAAGGGGAATCACCTGCCGGCTTGTATATTCTGCGCCGGGGGAAAGCCTCGTTGACGATGGAATCGGCGACCGGCGCTCCCATCCTGTCTGTAACGGCCTTCCCCGGTTCGCTGCTCGGGCTGCCGGCACTGGTCGGGAACGAGCCTTACACGTTGACCGCGGTTGCGCTCAAGGGCGCCGAGCTGGGCTTTGTGAAGCGCGAGGATTTCTCCAGCCTGATTTTGACCGATCCCACCATGGCCGTGAAAGTTCTGCGCGTTCTTGCGGCCGAAGTGCGGACCGCCCGCCACGCAATTTCGGAATTCTGAGAATTAACTCGCAGGCCTTCGCACAAGACATTTCCTCATCCGGGCTTCCGCATCGAGAACGTGCGGTCGCACTCGACCAAAATGCGTTAGCATCCGGAGTGTGCCCGGCCTCGACACTCGAGTCATGTATGTTCGCGGGGTGGGTCCGCGCGTGTCGGAGATGCTGGCTGAGAAGGGCGTCCTGACCGCGGAGGACCTGCTCTACCACCTTCCGTTTCGTTATGAAGATCGCCAGAACCCGCGCAGCCTCGATGAGCTGCAGCCGGGCGAGATGGCCAGCGTTATCGCGGAGGTTCGCGGCGCCATTCTGCTGCGGACACGCAAGATGCCCATCTTCGAGCTGACTCTGGGCCAGGGAAGGCACGTGCTGAAGTGCATGTGGTTCAATGCCAAATATCTCGATGGAAAGTTTCATGCCGGTCAAACCGTCGCGGTTTACGGCAAGGTTGAGCCCTCGCGCTCGACAAGCAACTGCAAAATGATGCAGCCGCAGTTTGAAATCCTGCCCGATTCGAGCGACGATGCTGAGACGCGTCTGCTCGAGGTCGGCCGCATCACGCCAGTCTATGAATCGCTTGGCGGAAGCCGGTTGGCCTCTCGATGGCAGCGCAGAGTCATCTTCAACTTGCTTGAGAGCGTGCGCGGCACTGTGCCCGAATGCTTGCCTGGTGCGATGCTGGCGCGGCTCGATCTGCCGGGTCGCGAAGCAGCATTGCGCGAAGTGCATTTTCCTCCGGAGGGCACTTCTCCGATACAACTGCAAGGCTCGGCGACAGCTGCACATCGGCGGCTCATTTTCGAGGAATTGTTCTTTCTCGAACTGGGCCTAGAGTTGAAGCGGCGCCGCATGAGAGACCGCGCGGGCATTGGCTTTGCCACGAACGACAAGGTACGGGAAGCGATTCGCGAGGTGCTGCCATTTCACCCTACGACGGCGCAAAAGCGTACGCTCGGGGAAATTGTGGCGGACATGCGCCAACCCAGCCCCATGCGGCGACTTCTGCAAGGCGACGTTGGATCGGGCAAAACAATCGTCGCGCTGCAAGCCATGCTGGTGGCGATGGAGAACGGATACCAAGCGGCGCTGATGGCGCCAACGGAAATTCTCGCCACGCAGCATTACCTGGCGGCGCGCAAGCTGCTGGAGCGGTCGTCGCGGAAATACAAAATCGTGCTGCTGACCGGGTCTCTGGATGAAGACCGCAAGCGATCGAACCGTGGTCTGATCAATCGGGGCGAGGCGCAGTTGGTCATTGGAACCCACGCCCTGATCGAAGAAAAAGTTGAGTTTGACCGGTTAGGCCTCGTTGTCGTCGATGAGCAGCATCGCTTCGGTGTGCTGCAGCGGTTCAGGCTCATGAAGAAACCGAACCAGGCTGAGCCGGACGTGCTGGTGATGACGGCCACGCCTATTCCGCGCACATTGGCGCTGTCTCTCTACGGCGATCTTGACGTGAGCGTGCTGGACGAGTTGCCGCCGGGGCGGACGCCAATCGTGACACGGCGGGTACCCGGTGAACGCGCCGAAGACGTATGGGACTTCGTGCGCAAGCAGGTGGGCAAGGGGCGGCAGGCTTACATCGTCTACCCCGTCATCGAAGGGGCCAAAGACGATCAGCCGGAACTCGATTTCTCGCACGATGACGCAAATCCCGACGCCGCCGCGAAATCTCCGCCAGCGCCAAAGCCGGCTCGCAAAGGCAAGACCGCAGACCTGTTCGGTATGTCGGTGCCGGAAGCGAGCCTGGCGGCCAAATCGGGTTTGAAGTCCGCGGTTGCAATGCATGAGAGTCTGCGCACGGGACCGATGGCCGGACTCCGCGTGGGCCTGCTTCACGGGCGCCTGGACGCCGATGAAAAGGAAGTCATCATGCGGCGGTTCCAGCGCGGGGAGATCGACGTGCTGGTCGCGACGACGGTGATTGAAGTGGGCGTCGACGTTCCAAACGCGACGGTGATGGTGGTGGAGCACGCAGAGCGATTCGGCCTGGCGCAGTTGCACCAGTTGCGGGGGCGCGTTGGCCGTGGCTCCGCCAAAAGCTATTGCATCCTGATGACCGGGCCTCGCGTCTCGGAGCAGGCAGAGGAGCGGCTGAGTGCGATGGTCCGCACCCAGGACGGGTTCGAACTGGCCGAGCTGGACCTGACCATGCGGGGACCGGGAGAGTTTTTTGGAACGCGGCAGGCGGGTTTGCCTGACTTTCGCGTGGCCAACCTGGTGCGCGACAGGAAGATTCTGGAGCTGGCCAAAACGGAGGCCGAAAAATTTGCGAACAGCGCTACAGCCGATGGCACAGAGGCCGAGCGTGCCCGGGTCTGGGCACGGCTCAAAGACGCCTGGCAGCGCCGCTACGGACTTGTGGAAGCAGGCTAATAGAGCTGTTCTCCAATTTGTACGTGGCATTTTGGGTTCCGAATAGGGTGGCTTCTTCTTCCACCCCAGCGACGAAGACCCGTCGCCGGGGACCCCGGCGATGAAAAATCCACTTAGCTGATGATCCTTTGCTCTACAGCAATTGGAGAACAGCTATCGCCGTCAAGCCACGCTCACTCGCATATCCTGTGGGTGATCGATCGAAAACGTCTGAACCTCCAGTTCGACACTTGCTATTTCCCCTCTGCATTCCTTGGGGCCGAGACAAGTGCATTGGCAGAGTTCAGTGAAGCGGAGGTGACCGCCTTGACTGAGCTCAAGCCCCGCGGCAATCAGAATGCCATAGATATCGACGCAGGAGTTGCGTTCAAACTCGAAGAGCATGTTGACCATGCCGGTGTCACTTGCCCCCCGGCTCAGCACCCACCCGCCGCAACCGAGAATGGCGCCAGTGAGCGTTTTAACCAGCCGTCCCGGCTCTTCCATTGAGACGGCCTTCATTTGCATCGCCCAGGGGATTGCACCCGGAGAAATCGGATCTTGTGAAGTTGGCAGCGGCCTCATACCCGCCTTATCGGTACCCGCCCCGCGAGACGTGATGGGTGTCCGGGAGTGAAACGAAAAATGCCCCGGTTTGCGACATCCAGCATCTGCTGCCCAATTCCCTCCCCAGTTGACGGGTTCGCCTGGTCCAAGCGCGCGGGCCGAGTAGCTCGGGCGCTGCGAATGATAGTTTGGTAAACAGCATGATCGTCGGCAGCGGTATTGACCTGGTGGAGATCGCACGCATTCAACAGTCGGTTGAGCGCTTTGGCCAGCGGTTTCTCGATCGCGTGTACACCGCCGCGGAGCAGGCGTATTGCATGCGCAAACGCAGGGCGGCCGAAAGCCTGGCAGCACGTTTCGCGGCTAAAGAAGCCGGAGCAAAGGCTTTAGGAACCGGCATCAGCCGAGGGGTGAACTGGCTGGAGATCGAGGTGGTACGTGAGGCCAGCGGCAGGCCCACGCTTCAATTCCATGGGCGCGCCGCCGAGATTGCCGAACATTTGAGGGTTGCTCATGCCGCACTCTCCATCACCCACACCGCCGATTTATCGATGGCCAGCGTGGTGCTTGAAGACGGACGATAACCGTTTGACCCTGGCCTGAGTTGAATCCTGCATGGGTTCACGCAATCAAAGAGACGGGTTGGAGTGGCGCCGGTGGAGTTGCCTGGGCGGGGTTTGCTGTCCTCTAAGCCTTGCCCTTTCTGCTATTCTCAAGGCGTTGAGCTAGACTGAGCCTCCCAAATCCATCAAGGGGAATGACTTGCCAAGCCGCAAAGAGATTCAGTGGTCGCAGCTGAGAGTGGGCGCATTGGTCCTGGCGGCCCTGGCCGTTGTGGTGCTGCTCATCCTGCTTATGTCCTCCGCCTCGGGAGGCATCTTTGCGAACAAACTGACTCTTCGGACTTATTTTGACAACGCCGCCGGGCTCAAGAACGGAGCGCCAGTCACCCTCGAAGGCGTCACCATCGGCAACATAACCCGCATTCGCGTCGTGCCCGAGCGCTATCCTACGCCGGTAGAGGTAACGATGAAGATCGGCGAGAACTTCATCGGCGATATTCATGCGAACTCAACGACTTCGATCGCTCAGGCCGGTGTGCTGGGCGACAGCTACGTAGACATCAACTCGGTGCACGCCAGCGGACCATCTCCGGCGAATAATGCCGAGTTGAAGTCGATCCAGGCGCCGAGCATTCAAAGTGTTATCACATCCAGCCAGACTTCGATCGACGAAATCACCAAGCTGGTGCGCAATGCAAACACGCTGATGGACACCCTCAACTCTAAGCGCGGCACCATGGGCGGTCTGATCAACGACCCGGCGTTTTACGCCAAGATCAACCGCACAATGGACAACCTGCAGAAGATCACTGCGTCTATCAGCGAGGGTCAGGGCACTCTCGGCAAGCTGGTCAACGACGACACGCTTTACACGCATGCGAATTCCGTCGTCGATAAGCTGGACAAGGTAGCAACCGGGTTGAGTGATGGCCAGGGCACCGCCGGAAAACTGCTCAAGGACGACACGCTTTACAACAACCTGAACTCCACGATCAACAACGCAAATCAGTTGCTTGCGGAAGTCAACGCCGGCAAGGGCGCACTGGGCAAACTGTCTAAGGACCCGGCGTTTGCGCAGAAGCTCGACGACACTGTAACCCGGCTCGACAGCATCCTGACCAGCGTGGATGAGGGCAAGGGGACGCTTGGACAGCTGCTGCAGAACCGTGCCCTCTATGACCATACCGACCAGACGATGGACCAGGCGCAACAGCTCGTAAAAAGTATCCGGGACGATCCGAAGAAGTACCTTGTGATCCGCCTGAAGATTTTCTAGAGCGCCACCTTCCATTCAAACGGTGACGGATCAAGGTGCTGCGAGTCGGCTGCGAAGTCCAACCCGGCAACCCATGTCTAAATCCATTGCGCGGTTCGACTATTTGCTCGCAATCCCAGTCGAAACCGCCGCACCGCGAAACGTCCGCCAGAACTCGATGAAGCTCTTCAAGCGAACAACCTGAAAGTAGTCGTTAGCCACAAGGTAGAACACCGCGGCACACGCCCACACCACGTGCAACGCATCGCCGCCAAGCTGGTCGCTGAAAGGCAGAGGCGCGGCTGACAGCACCATTGCCAGCACAATGAGCGCCAGGTTGACGATTCCCGTGACCATGCTGATTTCGACGAGTTTGCCGGTGAAGGACTTCCCAAGCCTAAGGCTTTGAACAAGCGCGGAAACGGCAGAGCGGTCTTCGAGCAGCATCAGCAGCGGGGCGACAGAGATGGCCCAGCTCACGACTGCCCACAGCGTGAAAAATCCAAGCGACAAAAAAATAAGCCACATCGAAAAACCGATCAGGTCGGGTTCGCCGTAGGCCTCAATGTGCGTCGCAGCCGCCGAGGCCACGCACCGAAACCAGCTCAACAACACGGCCGCAAAGAGTGCCAGCCAAACAGCCTGCAACAGCAGCATGGCCAACGGACGAAGAGCAACACGCGGTTCAAGCCGCTTGAGGACGAGGCTGCGGCCGACGCTCGAAACGACCACCCACACAAGCGCTGCGATCGGCGCGAGCCAACGCAGTTCGTTTGACACATACGGCTCGTAGCGCGCCCACGCGTTGCTGATCTGCGTGGCCGCCAGCCAGGGATTTTGCGCATCAATCGCGGTCAGGCCTGCTGTGGCCGGCGGAAGCGCGGCAAGCACGCGTTGCAAGTGAACCCAGCAGACAAGCAGAAACGGCACGCCAAACAACCAGCGCCAGCCAACTTCGATTGCAGTGATAGACGGCCGCCGGAACACCCAACTCATTTGGTCAACCAGCGTTTGAGTTCCGCGCACCGGCGCGGTCATCTCACTTCACCACCAGGTTGACCGCTCTGCCCGGCACAACAATGGTCTTTACAACCGTCTTGCCCGCGGTCCGTGATTTCACCTTCTCGTCGGCGAGTGCGGTTGCTTCGATCTCTTTCGATCCCGCATCGGAAGGCACGCGCACGACCGACACGAGCTTGCCGTTGATCTGCACCGGGATTTCGAGCTCATCTTCCTTGGCCAGCTCCGGATCGCTTTTGGGCCAGGGCGCGCGAAGCACAGTTCCCTGTTCGCCAAGCTCTTCCCACAACTCTGCCGCCAGATAAGGCGCGAAGGGCGCGACGAGCAGCACAAGAGTCCGCAGCAACTCATGCATCACCGGCGCGGGAACTTCTCCCGCCGAAAGCTGCGCGTCCGCCGCCTGAATCTCATTCACCAGTTCCATGATGGCCGCGACGCAGGTATTGAAATGCCACCGGCCTTCAAAGTCCAGCGTGATCTTCGCCGTGGTCTGATGCAGCTTGCGAAGAAGCTTCTGAGACAATCCGCTTCGCGTTTCGACCGAGCTTGTTGAACTTGCCTGAATCGCCATCGCCGCCGGCGCATGCTTCATCACGAGGCGCCATACGCGGCCCAGGAATCTGCTGACCCCAGCAACGCCGTCTTCCTGCCAGTCGAGATCGCGATCCGGTGGAGCGGCAAACAGCGCATACATGCGGGTTGCGTCTGCACCGTAACGAGCCACCATGTCGTCGGGCGATACCACGTTGCCCTTCGACTTTGACATCTTGGCCCCGTCCTTAATCACCATGCCCTGCGTGAAGAGGCGGCGCACCGGCTCATCGTTTTTGATGAGGCCAAGATCGCGCATCACCTTGGTCCAGAAGCGGGAGTAGATCAGATGCAGAATCGCATGCTCCACGCCGCCGATGTACTGGTCAATCGGGAACCAGTATTGCGCCGTCGCGAGATCGAATGGAGCGTTCGCATTTTTCGCGTCGGTATATCGATAGAAATACCAGCTTGAGTCGACGAACGTGTCCATCGTGTCTGTCTCGCGCTTGGCGGGGCCGTGGCACTTGGGACATGTGACATTGACGAAATCGGACACGCGGCCGAGCGGCGAGCCGCCCTGTTGCGTAATTTCAATCTGCTCCGGCAGCAGGACCGGCAACTGCTCGTCGGGCACAGGAACGATGCCGTCGCGTTCGCAGTGAATCATGGGAATCGGCGTGCCCCAGTAGCGCTGGCGGCTCACGCCCCAATCCTTGAGGCGAAAGATCACTTTGGATTCCCCAAAACCCTTTCGAGCGGCAACCTCCTGGAGGCGCTTTATCGCATCGCCACAACTTAGCCCGTTGAACTCGCCTGAGTTCACCAGCACGCCTTCTTCAGAGATGAAAGGCAGTTCGGGCTCGTCCGCTGCGGGGTCGGCGGGCGCAATGACACGGCGAATCGGAAGCGTGTACTTCCTCGCAAATTCGAAGTCGCGAATATCGTGCGCCGGCACGCTTCCGATGGCCCCGGTGCCGTAGTCGGAGAGCACGTAGTTCGCTACCCAGACGGGAATCAGCTCTCCGCTATACGGATTGATTGCGAAATGCCCGGTTGGCACGCCGTGCTTCTCAATCGCGCCGACGTCGCCTGCTTCGCGAGCCTTCTTCTGCTCGTCCAACAATTGTGCAACCTGCGCCCGCAGCCCCGCGTCAGAACAGGCGAGCGTGGTCACGAGCGGATGCTCCGGCGCAAGCTGTACGCTCGTCGCGCCAAACACCGTATCGATGCGCGTGGTAAATACACGAATCTTTTCCGGCCGGTTTTCGACCGCAAACTCAAACTCGGTACCTTCGCTGCGGCCGATCCAGTTGCGCTGCATGGTGCGCACTTTTTCCGGCCAGCTGTCGAGTTTGTCGAGTTCCTCGAGCAGTTCCTGAGCATACGCGGTGATGCGGAAAAACCACTGCACCAGGTCGCGCTGATCAACAATCGTGTCTTCATGGCGCCAGCAACGGCCATCGATCACTTGCTCGTTGGCGAGCACCGTGGCGCACTCGGGGCACCAATTTACCTTGCTCTTTTTGCGATAGGCGAGCCCCTTCTCATACATGCGGAGAAAGAACCACTGGTTCCAGCGGTAGTAGTCGGGCAGGCACGTCGTCACTTCCGTGGCCCAGTCAAACCCCATGCCGAGGCGCATGAATTGGCGTTTCATTGCCGCTATGTTTGAGAGCGTCCACTCACGCGGCGGCGTGTTGTTCTTGATGGCGGCGTTCTCGGCCGGAAGCCCAAACGCATCCCACCCCATTGGGTGGAGCACGTTGTAGCCGCGCATCCACATGTGCCGCGCCAGCGCGTCACCAATCGCATAATTGCGAACGTGCCCCATGTGCAAAGCACCGCTCGGGTACGGCAGCATTTCCAACACATAGTACTTTGGCTTGCCGCTCGAAGCGGGCTCAGCCGCATACATTGCGGGATCCGCGGCCCAGCGCTCTTGCCATTTCGGTTCAATTGCCGCCGGGTCGTAACGAAGTTCTTTTTCCTCAGCCATCACTTTTCAGTGTAAACGGGACGGTCGCGTCAGGTTGCGAGCGGCTAAGGCTTTAAGCGGCCATCGGCGTCACTTCTTGGGTCGTGATTCCGGAGGCACCAGCCCCGCTAGGCGGTAATAGACTACCAGCTGCCCGTAGTGTTCCCCGGAATGCTCGAGAATACCCCATGCACCATCAGAAAAACGGCTTTGCTGATTCGCAAATGGATCGACGAACAAATCGCCCAATCCGCTATCGCCCTTGCTCTTGATGAGGGCCGCGCCATCGGCGAAGGAGGTCTTGACGTACTCCACAATCGCCGCCTTGGACTTGAAGTCGGAGCGCTTGGGATCGCCGGCCGGAGGTGTCACCCCTTTGACCGGGTTGATGAGGAAGTAGTTCGCGCCCGCGGCGTGCAAAAGCTGCTCGGCAAAGGATCGTTGCGCCGGAGTCGGCTTGAAGTCGTACTTGTCTTCGGGAAAATCCTCGGCCATGGCCGTGAGTTTCCGACCGATGTCATTCCATGCTTCAAGCAGCGCCTGCGACGGGCTCTGAGGCGATTTTGGAGCGGTTTCTTTTGGCGGTGTGCTCTGCGCTGAGGCAGTCAGCGTCATCATGCCGGCCGCCAGAATAAAGGTCAATGCTCTGCCGATGAATCTCATTTGAAGGGCTCCTTCGACCCAGTGATAAACAGCTTACTGGGGCATACCTCAGGTTGGGGGTAAATTCGAAGCCGCTTCCAGATATCCTCCAGCCTGGAGCAGAAACTTACTTCACCAGGCTCTTCAGCACCCGCACATTGCGCTCTTCGTCGCCGGGTTCGTCCACCGGCGTCTCCGCGATAAATGCGCAATCGGCAAACCGTGGATCGTTGAGCAGCCAGCGAAACGGCTCCACGCCGATATTTCCCTGGCCTATGTGCTCATGACGGTCGAGTTTCGATCCGCGAGCCGCCTTGGCGTCATTGCAGTGCCATACGCGCACGGCATCGACTCCAAAGGTAATGGCAGCCTGGGTAATCGTATCTGCGTATCCCTCGGCGGTAACAATGTCGTAGCCGGAAACGTGGGTGTGACAGGTGTCGAGGCAGACCCCAACCGGAGCCGCAGACTTCAGCCGCTCCACCAGCTCGGCAACCTGTTCGAAACTGCCGCCCAGCGAACACTCCGATCCCGCCGTATTTTCAATCAGAATATTGAAGTCCGTCCCCTGCCAGGGAAGCCCGTCGATGGCCCGCGCGATCGATTCCGCCGCCAGCTTCAGCCCCTCGTTGCGCGTCAGGCCCTTCCAGGACCCCGGATGCAGCACCAGGTATTCAGCCCCAAGCATCAGCGCGCGCTCAATCTCCAGCCGAAACGCATCGACGCTCTTCTTGCGAATGTCCTCAGTCTGGCTGCAAACGTTGACCAGGTAGCTGGTATGAATCACCAACGGACCGACATTCAGTTCTGCGCGCAATGCACGCATCCGTACGGCCTGTTTGGGATCGACCTTGGGGGCGCGCCACATACGCGGGCTCGACGAAAAGATTTGAAACGTGTTGGCGCCGATCTCGCGCGCCTTTTCGACGGCGTTGGAGGCACCGCCTGCCGTGCCTAGATGAACTCCAATGCGCTTGGTCATGCCAAAATTCTAATCGCTGGATTTGGCTTGACGTGTGACGATAAGAATCCCGCGCCGCTCTACACACCATCAAGCAGGCGCGGATTGTTTCGAGCAACGTGCTCTTACACCAACTTCATCGCTTCCGGATCCCAGCGGACTACCGCCGCGCGCTGCACGCTCAGATTGCTCAGCAGCGCGGCCCCGGCAGCACGATACCCAAACACAGCGTCCTCCACCGCAGGCTTGCGCGAACGAACCGACGCAAAGAAGTTTTTGAAGTGATCGTATTGGTCGCTGTATCCCGGCGGCGCCACATATTTTTCGTATCCGACAGGCGGCTCTACCTCGGGATGTGTGCGCGGAAATTTCGTTCGATAATCCGCCTCAATCTGAGCCTGCATCGCCTTTGGGAAAGTCTCGATCGTAAGCCCTGGTTCCTTCTCCCTCGGCACACGGTTGACGGAGACTGAGGTCCAGCCGATCTCCATCGTGCCTTCTGAGCCAGTAAAGATGAGGCTCTCACTCTCATCGCCGCCATCTACAAAGTTGACGCGCAGGCTGAGATTGAATCCTTCCTTATAGTCGAAAAGCCCAAGCATCACGTCGGCAGCGTCGCGGCCATCGTTCCAGAATCGCAGCGCGCCCGTCGCCATGCCCTGCGTTGGCCCGTGCGCGCCGGTGACGAAATGCGTGCCGCTGAAAAGATGAACAAACAGATCGCCGGCCACGCCGCTTCCATACGCCTTCCACTTGCGCCATTGGAAAAACTGCTCCGCGCTGAATGGAACCTTCGGCGCCGTCCCGAGAAAGCGCGGCCAGTCGCAGGTCTCCGCCGAAGCATCCGGCGGAATCGTATAGTTCCACGCGCCCATCGAGGAGTTGCGATCCCAGCTTGCCGTGACCACGTTGAGCTTGCCGATGGCGCCCGACGCAAGCAGTTCCTTGGCCTTCGCGTACAGCACCGAACTCACGCGCTGGCTGCCAATCTGGAGGATGCGGCCGGTCTTCCGCGCGGTCTCAATCATCTCCGGGCCATCGGCGTAAAGATGAATCATCGGCTTCTCGCAATACACATCTTTGCCGGCCTTCAAGGCGTCCACTGAGACCTGCCTGTGCCAATGGTCCGGCGTGCCGACGATCACCGCGTCGATATCTTTGCGCGCCAGAATCTCACTGTAGTCGCGAGTGGTGAAGATATCGTCGCCCCATAACTCTTTGCTGCGCTCCAGGCGGCCGTTGTAGCAGTCGGCCACAGCGACCAGCTTCACGCCGGGCACTTGCACCGCTGACTTTGTGTCCCCCATGCCCTGTCCGCCAGCACCGATCAGAGCGATTTGAATGTGGTCGTTTGCAGCAACCGCCTTTGCAGGCTCTTCTTGAACGGCCAGCATATGCACCCGTTTTCCGGTCAGATTGCTGGCCGATGCCGCCCCTGCGATCGATGCCGCTGACGCCGCCCCGGCTACCTTGAGAAAGTTTCTGCGATTCCAAATCTGCACATGTTCCCCCAGCACGGAAGTTTTCCGCCGGATACAACCATACACGTCCGACAAAGTCGGCCTATAATTCAGATGATTCTCATGAGCTTAATTTGCGATTGGTTGAGCTCAGCTGAGCCGAGCCTTTCGTCGAGTTGGAGGGTGCCTTGCCTGACCCGAAAGAGACCTTGGAAGCACCGAATTCTGCAGAAGCACCATTGGTTTTTATCAGCCACGATAACCGAGACGCTCAATTTGCCGAAGCATTCAGCAAGCTTCTTAAGAGCGTGAGCGCAGGTATGCTCAAATCCTTCTGGTCTTCAGACAAGAAGGGGACCGAGGGAATTGAATTTGGCGACGAGTGGTACAAGACGCTCATGTCAAAACTCGACAAGGCGTCCGTGGTGGTTTGCTTGCTCACGGAACGTAGCCTTGACCGACCATGGATCCTATACGAGGCCGGGGTCGCGAAAGGAAAACTAGCTACGTCCGTCAACGGAATTGCGTTAGGCGTTCCATTAAGTAGAGTAAGTGCGGGTCCGTTTTACCAGTTCCATAACAGCGACGATAGTGAGGAAGCATTGACAAAGCTCGTCCTGCAGTTGTGCCGCCAGATCCCCGGTCTTGAACCCGACGAAGGAGTCGTGAAAGATCAAGTTCGCGCGTTCAAAACCACCGTCGCTGGGATTCTCAAGACGATTAGCGGTCAGAAGAAACCGGAGAAGCAAGAGGCTGTCAACGAAGAGGCTGTCGCCAAGGTATTAGAGGAGATGAAACTCGTTCTGCGTGAGATCCCCATGCGCGTTGAGAGCGTAATGATGGAAGGATCGGAACGACTAAGACCCCGTAAATCGCCATTTAGGCGCCTACATCCAAGGATGATCGATGAAATGGCACACATGATGTCTCAGCGCGCTAAAAACCCGATTGGCATACTACTTGTCGCAAGCCTTCTTCGCGACGACTGTCCTTGGCTGTACGAGTTGGGACTCGAAGCTTATCGTGCGGCCAAAACAGGCAAGTCCGAGCTCTTGCGTGAAGCGCTGGTTGCGTTTCGCGATGCGGCAGAGTTCACATTTCATGGGCCACTAGCGGAGGAGATGGGGCTTAGTGGCAGAGATATCGAACTGATGCGCGATTTACCTGCGGTCATCCATCATTATGTGGCATTGGCCGAGGAGGCTCCTATCCGACATCGGCCTGTCGTGTTGAAGGACGCCAAATCGACAAGGAAGAATGGGGAGATCTAGCCTTATCGCTTCGAACAGATCCGCTTGCTAGACCGCGTACCCCGCTTTAGTCATCGTCCTTCCGAGCCTTCGCCCTGTGCTGAGTCAGCATCGCAGGCACTGGCACACTGCCCATCGCGTCCTTCCACAGAATCACGTTGAGCTTTTGCGCGTCGGCGCGGTCTGCGTGGCGGAAGTCCATCTTCATGCTGTCCTGCGCGCCCGGCGCGGTTTTCGCGTTGGCTGTGTAGATGAGGCCGTTGTCGCGGTTCAAATAATCGGCAACGAACGGCTTCTGATCGCCGGGTCCCGTAAACAGCGACGATATCAGCGAGCTGAAAGCATCGTTGTTGTTCATCGGTGGCAGGGCGAGCAGCGACTCCATGGTGCGAATAACGCTCACAGTCGAGTAAAAACGGCTATCGACAAACGGCTGGTCGGCCGCTCCATGCGGAGCGTATTTGCTGATGACGAGCGCGATGCTGCGATGAGCATCCACGTGGTCTGCACCGGCTTGCGCATCGTCCTCAAGAATGAAGAACGCGGTGTCATTCCAGAACGGTGAATGCGAGATCGCATCGACAGCCCGCCCGACCGCCAGATCGTTGTCTGAGACAGAGGCCTTCGGCGAAGGCTGCCCTGGCCTGGTGCCCGCGGTGTGGTCGTCAGGCAGGCGCAGCATGACGAAATTCGGCATCGTGTCCTTGCCCTGCTGTCTGTCGGCGACCCAGCCCTTCAAGTGGCGCAGAAAAACCTCGACGCGAATCTGATCGGGAACATCGAGGTTGAAATCCGGCGCTTCCGCTGCGAAGTGTCCCACCAGTTCCGGCTTCGTCGCTGTGTTCGACGCAATCAGCGGAATCGGCCACGGCCATTTGTTCACGCCCCCGCCCCATTCCTCCGGCAGCGTCTCTCCCGGCGCGACGGCTTTGCGCTCGCACGCCTGCCCGGGAAGCACCGGCCCCTGCTGGGGATTGGCGGACTTCGCCTCATTGCAGAAAACCGTCGAAATGAATTCGCCAAAGTGGTAGTAGGTCTTCCCGTGGGAGGCGAGATTGCCCCACAGATACCCGCTCGCGGGCTCATTCACATCGGGAATCTTCTGCAGCAGGGGAAGGCCCTCGGCAACCACGCCTTCAAAATCGTAGGTGCGCTGATTGCCGCGATAGGCCTGCTGCCAGGTCTTCTCGAGATAATCCGTGCCAATGGCCGCGTTCGACCACACATGCCCGTCTCCCGACACTTCGCCCGAGTCGTAGAAGTTGTCGAGCACTCCAAATTGCAGCGCAAGCTTGTGCAGGTTGGGTGTAATTTCCTGGCCAAATAGTGTCAGACTTGGATCGCCGTTGCCCACGCGCCTGCCGCGTTGTTGCAGATCGCCAAACACCTGGTCGTAGGTGCGATTCTCCTTGATGATGTAGATGACGTGTTTAATCCGGTCCGAAGCACCATTGGCAAAGAGAATATTTGCCTGGGCCGCCCTCATGCGATTCGACTTGATCACGACAGCAGTCGCGCTGCGAAGATTCCTTTCGATCGCCGCCCCATCGATCGTCGCGAGCGAGCCGTAAAGCAGCGTAGGGATGTACATGGTCCTGCTCACCAACCGGCTCACCGTAGTCGACGCTGTCTCGGGCGGGCGTTCGCCATTGGGGCCCGTGCCCTTCCCTTTTCCCGTTGCCACATAGAGTTTCCCGCCCAGGGCCGACGGAACAAAAGTTACGGCCATCGGCATCCACTCGGTCGGCACAAACCCATCGGGCTCAACCATGCCTTTCTGAGACACCTTCGCGGTAAGCTTCCGTGTATCGATAACGGCGACGGCATCACTCGCGGCATTCGCAACGTAAAGCCGGTTGCCATTGGCATTGATGGTCACCGACACCGGCTCCGCGCCAAAGTAGCTCTGTCCCGGCAGTCGCGTGTCAAAATATCCCTTCACCGAAAATTGCGCCGCTCCCACATTCACCGCAGCAACCGCATCGCGATTGGCCAGCGCAACGTAGAGCGTGCTGCCATCAGGCGCGAGCACGAACGCGCAAGGATGCGTGCCAGGCGCCGTGGTGCTCGATGGCTTGAGCAGGGTGAGCTTGCGCCCTACCGCATTTTTTTGAAGATCCAGCTCGACTATCTCCGAAGCATTCCACAGCGCGACAAATGCACGGCGTCCGTCCTTTGACAACGCAAGTGCAATCGGATACGTCGAAGGCACCGCATCGCTCTCCGCGAGATCGAAGCGGTGTTCGATGGCCCCTGACACCGGATCCAGCAAGAGCACGTCGTCGGAAAGATTGCCTGCGACAAGCAGCTTCTCCGCACCCGCCTTGCCGACCACCGCGATGGCCGCTGGAAACGGCACCCCCTGGTCGCCCTCCGCATCGCCAATCAGCTTGGTCTTGCGGCCCGGCGCCAACTGCTGCATCGGCAAATGAATCATGCGTTCTGGCTCGATCTTGCCGTCGGCGAATTTATAAACAAGCACGCCGCTGCCCGTGTTGTCTTTGCCATCGCCCAGCGGATCGGTAATCGACCCAATGCTCGCATACAAGTGGCTTCCATCGCGGCTGAAAGCCAGTCCGGAATACATCGTCTGCTTCGCGTGTTCAGGCGTGCGATCTTCGGGGAAGTCAGCAACCGTGCCGGCCTGAGTATCGAGTACCGCCAACGATTGCTCGTACTTCGATTCGAAGGTTCCATAGCCCGCGTTGACCGTGACCACGTAGCGGCCATCGGGCGATAAAACCATGGACATCGGGAGGCTGTTGATTCGTTGTGGGGCGCCGGGAACCGGCTCGATCAGTAGCTTGCTGGTGGGCAGGTCGATGGTTTGCGCGGTTAGAAGCGGTGCTCCGAAAGCGAGAATTATGCCGGCGACGCCAAACAAGGTCCGAATTCGCATGGCAAAACGATAGCAAATCGGGCCAGCTGCCGCGTTACATGAATATTAGAGCGGTTCTCCAATTTCTATGTGGCATCTCCAGGTTCCATACAAGGTGGCTTTTTCTAGACGACAAAGCCACTCAGCGACGTCGCTTCGCTATACACCAATTGGAGAACCGCTATACGGCGGTCTTGCCGTGCCCCTGCGCATCTCAGCTTCCGATGCGGTATCCACGGGCTCCTGCAATAATTACCGGTATGCAAACGGTAGTCACCGCGGAGAGGCTCTGGGACGGAACAAGCCTGCACCACCACCCGCTCGTCGTGATTCAGGATGGCGAAATCATCAAAATTGCCAGCCGCGAGGCAGCCGAAGTGCCTGGGGGCGCGCGCATATTGGATTTTCCCGGTGCAACTCTGGCTCCTTCGTTTTGTGATGTGCACATCCACGGCTCGGCCGGTCATGACGTAATGGAGGCTACGCCGCAAGCGCTCGACACTATCGGTCGTTTTCTGGCTTCGCGCGGAACCGGCGGCTATCTCGCCACCACGGTTACGGCCCCCTTGGATGCAACGCTTCGGGCACTCTCGGGGCTCGCCCAATTGCTCGCCAAACCGCCAGCCCCAAGAATCGCGCGCCCGCTCGGAATCCATCTCGAAGGCCCGTTTCTTTCGCATGAAAAATGCGGCGTGCAGCCTGTAGAACACATGCTCGCCCCAAGTACTCACACATTCGATCGCATGTTTGACGCAGCTGAAGGCCACGTGCGCTTGATGACGATCGCCCCCGAACTGCCCGGCGCGGTCGAGTTGGCAGCGCATGCGACCGGCCGTGGAGTGCGCGTTTCCGTTGGCCACTCCAACGCAAGTGCATCCGAGACGCGCGCCGCGATCGCCGCGGGCGCAGTCAGCGCCACTCACACCTTTAACGCCATGCGCGCGCTCGACCATCGCGAACCCGGCATCCTGGGCACCGTGCTCACCAGCGATGCGCTTTATGCCGAATTGATCTGTGACGGCATCCATACAGACCCAGAGATCGTGCGGCTGTGGTGGCGAGCCAAAGGCCCCGAGCGGGCCATTCTCGTCACCGACGCAATGAGCGCCGCCGGAATGCCCGACGGCGAATATCAGCTGGGCGGATTCGCCGTACAGGTGGCGGATGGACGTGCGATGGCCAGGGGCGTCCTCGCCGGCAGCGTGCTGACGCTTGACCGCGCACTGGCCAACTTTGTTGCATTCACGGGCTCTACCGTCGAGCAGGGATTACCTCTGCTGACCGCAAATCCGGCGGCGATGACCGGCTTGAACAAGCAGGCGGGTTCGCTTGCTGTTGGGCAACCTGCCAATCTTGTCGCCGTCGATGCGACGGGGCGCCTTGTCGGCTCCGTAATCGGCGGAGAGCAGATTCAATAGCGCGAGCTACACAAGAGTTTTCGTCAATTGCTGTGCTCGCCAGACTGCTCCCTCAATCCCCGCAACCTCGTGCTCTCCAATGGGCATTGCCGGTGCGCCGGCACGAAGGCCTGCGAAGAACTGCTCGCGCACCGACCGCGATTTGCCGATCACGCTGCCAATCCACGCTACCGGAACTTCGGCGGTCAGGTTGTGCTTGCGGTGCAGCTTGTTGCGAACCAGCAATACCGATTCCACCAGATCGGAGGCGGCCTGCTTCAAAACCCCGGTGGCCACGGCATCCCCCTCCTCGGCAAGCTGGCTGATAGCTGGGGCAAGAGCCGCAAAATCCGGCCCCGGAGTGCTGCCGCCCAGGTTCACCATTTCTTCCAGAGTGCTTGCTCCCCAGATGCGGCAAACCGTATCGAGGATCCGCGTGGGCTGCTCGCGGTCGTACGCGGCGAGACCGCGACGAATCGCGTGCAGTCCAATCCAGTAGCCGGAGCCTTCATCCCCGAACTGAGAGCTCCACCCCCCGGCGCATTCCCGGCCGCCATCCGGAGCGCGCCCAATGCAGTTTGATCCGGTGCCGGCAATCTGCAATATCCCAGGGCCGCCCTTGAACGCCGCATCGAGCGCGATCACCTCGTCGCCCACAATCTCCGATCGCTCCACGCCAAAATCGTCAAAGACCGCCGTGATCCACTCCTTGACGCCGGGCATGGTCGAGCTCGCAACTCCTGCGGACGCGGCCCTCACTTTGGAAACTCCCGCCTGTGCAAAGACCTCGGTGAGCAATGCGCGCAGATTTCCCTCGGCGACTTCCGCACCCACCCGCAGCCGCTTGATGGAACCGTTTTCTACAAAGGCCAAAATCCGGCCTTCGTCGACGATGGTGGCACGGGTCCGTGTGCCTCCACCATCGATACCCAGCACCGCGTTCCCCCGCACTGCGCTCATTCCCTGGCTCCCTGGTTTGCCGCTGCCTCAGCTTGAGCGGGCTCGACTCCGCCGTCCCGCAGCGTTCCGGCCAGTACATTCAGGCTGCCGTCAGACTTCGGAGGCTTAAGGCCGAGCATGTGCGCAAGCCACGGATACAAATTCACGTTCTCGAAGGTCGCTACCTTATGGCCCGCAAGGATGTCCGGTCCGGCAGCAAAGAAACTCGCCTTCATCTCCGGCATCTTGTGGGCATCGAATCCGTGCATCCCAATGCTCGGCGGATTATCCGGCCTGCCCTCCGGCGGAGCGTGTGCGCGAATCGCGTACGGTCCAGTGGCGACCACAACCGGGTCGCCTTCGCGTGGATTCTGGTCGTAGTCGAGCCCGGCCGGCATATTCCTTCGCCGATAAACAAAGAATTGGGATGAAGCCTTCATAAGCTGGTTATAGACGCGCGCCCGCTCCTCTTCCGTTTTTCCGTAGAGCAGCATTCCGGCCGTCTCAAACCCCGCGAGGTCGGTGAACCGGTCCAGATCGATCCATCCGCCCTCAACCTTCACCATGCCATGGTCGCTGATTACGACGAGGTCGATGGGCAGTCCAGTGGAGTCGAGCGCGGATTTGAGCTTGCCCACCAGCGCATCCATCTTGCGTGCCGCCGCTTTGGTCTCCGCCGCATCGGGGCCAAATTCATGGCCCTCGTGATCGGGCTCGGAGTAGTAGATCGTGATGAAGTGAGGACGGTCCGCCGCCGGCAATCGCAGCAACGCTTTCGCGTCGTCTATCCGTGCCTGTTCAACCTCATCCGTGGCCTGCGTCTTTGCATCGAAAACCGCATACCATGTCGGACGGTGACCCGCGATCTCCGCCTCCGAGCCAGGCCAGAAAAGGCACGCCGAGCGCATCCCCTGGCTTTCCGCCAGGCTCCACAACGGCACTCCGCTGTACCAACTGCCATCCGACACCGCTTTCGCGTCAGAAAGGGCATACCGGGCCTTTTTCGCCTCGTCGTAGAAGCTATTAGCCACCAGCCCGTGATGCTCTGGATAGAGGCCCGTGACAATCGTGAAGTGGTTGGGAAAAGTCAGCGAGGGATAACTGGGCATCATCCCCGCTGGCGCCCAGACACCGCGCTTCCCGAGAGCCAGCAGATGCGTCGCGCCAAAGTTTTTGGCGTAGTCCCAGCGAAAGCCATCGAGCGAGACCAATACGACGTAATGAGCCTTTTGCGCCGCTTCGGAGTTCCCTCCGTTGTCAACATGAACCAGCGGCAACGCCGGGTTGCCGCCGGCAATCGGGACAGCCGGCTGGGAAAAGGCCGGTAACGCAAGGGCCAGCGCCAGGAATGTGACAGCAGCTCCCTTCAGGGTCCCGAAAAACATCGTCATACTCCCCGAATCAGCTTATCGCACAGATCGAGGCCTATTCGGAAATCGGAAGCGAATGGCGCCGGAGAGAGTTGTGCTCGCCCACTCTGGCAGCGGCGGCCCGCGGCTAGAGTGGGCGGCGTGTGGCTCTTATTTACTCGGCGCAGGTACCGCCGGCGGGGCAGGTGTTGGAGTGGCTGCTGGAGGCGGCTCGGCAGGCGCAGGCGTCGCGGCGGGCTGTGCGGGAGCCGGTGCGGCCGCCTGGTCCTTAGCGAGCTTGCGGATGTAAGTCACAAGATTCTTGATTTCCTCGCTCTTGGCGCGCCCCTCGTCCTCCGGAGGCATCTTACCTTTGCCCTTGCGAATCGCATCGAAAAGCTGCTGGTCCGACAGGTTCGCCAGCGCCTTGGGATCGGTCCAGTCCAGCAGGCTAAGCTGCATATCCTTCGCTAGATCGGTCTTTCCGTCTCCGGTCGATCCGTGACAGAGCGCGCAGTCGAGCTCATAAAGCTTCTTGGCCCTTGAATGTGTATCGGGAGCAGTCTTAGCGTTCTTGGCCGGTGCTGAGGTTGATTCCTGCGGCGGCCGCGCCGGAGCGGAAGCGGAAGCGAGAACAAGCAAGACAACCGCCGTGAAGAGGAAGAAGGACTTGAGCATAGTGGTCTCCTCAGTTGCAGGTGTCAGAGAGAGGCATCTTGCAGCTGTTTATTTAATTCGACAGCATTATAGGCCTAATTGAAAGTGAGATGCATCACTGGATATCAGGCCGGAGGTTTAACGGAGGCATCCCAGCAAGGTTTTCAAGGCACGAGCCCAACGCCTATGTGGTATACGTTTCCCATGTTGCGCCGCAAGTTCTTCTCCGTCGTGTACCTTGCCGTCATCCCGCTGGCCATCCAGATTGCCCCCGCCCAAAAGACCGCTCCCACTCCGCCGCTGGGCTGGAATAGCTGGGATTCCTATGGGCTTACGATCAACGAGGCCGATTACCGCGCCAACACGACCGTATTGGCGGGTCTGCGCCAGTACGGTTGGGAATACTCCGTCGTCGATGAAGGCTGGTACATGCAGGACCCATTCCAGAAGACGCTGGATGCCCGTAAATACATGTGGGACGCTAACGGAATCCTCATTCCCGCCGTAGACCGGTTCCCATCGTCAGCCGACGGGGCGGGATTCAAGCCGCTGGCCGACTGGGTGCACGCACAAGGCCTCAAGTTCGGCATCCACATCCTGCGCGGCATTCCCCGTCAGGTAGTCAAGCAGAATCTCCCTATCGCTGGCTCAAGCTTCCACGCCCAGGACGCCGCCGACACCAGCTCCCCATGCGCGTGGGCCGAAGACAACTGGGGCATGCTCGACAACGCAGCCGGACAGGCCTACTACGACTCGATGCTCAAGCTCTATGCCAGTTGGGGTCTGGACTACCTCAAGGTCGACTGCATCAGCGACCATCCTTATCGGCCTACCGAGATTCGGCAGATCGCAGAAGCCATTCGCAAGACCGGCCGCCCAATCGTGCTCAGCCTTTCCCCCGGCCCGACCCAGCTCAAACACGCCGCGGAAGTGGCGAAGTATGCAACGATGTGGCGCATCACCGACGATCATTGGGACGGTTGGACCTTCAAACACGATCCCCCCACCGCCGAATACCCCATGGGGCTTCGCGACGAATTTGACCGCATCGCCGCATGGGCGCCGTTTGTGAAGCCCGGCAGTTGGCCCGATCCCGATATGCTCCCCGAGGGGTGGCTCGGACCCAATCCCGGCAAGGACCAGCCCCGCGCGTCGAACTACACCCACGACGAACAGCGCACCGAATTCACACTTTGGGCAATCTCTCGCTCACCGCTCATCCTCGGCACCAATCTCACCAGGCTCGACGACTTCACGCGCTCGCTCATCACCCACAAAGAAGTCCTCGACATCAATCAAAATGCAGTCGAGTCCAAGCCCGGCCTGACCCCGTATCAGGAATCGGGCAAGCCTCCGTTTCTCCAGCGCTATTGGTACGCCCGCACCGGCGGTCCGCATCCGCATCGATACATCGCCGTGTTCAATCTGGCAGATGCTGCAACCGCGTCAAAGTTGCCGTGGATGGTATTTCACCTGCAGGGCAGGCCGCACGCACTCTACGACGTCTGGAACGACAAGCACATCCCGTCCGCGAAATCTTTGCACGTCGAACTTCCGCCCCACGGATGCGCGCTCTTCCGCGTCGAATAAATTCCGACGGCGGAGCGGGAGGTATTACGGATGGGTGCCCCATCCATGACACGGCCTCATCGCGGCATGAATGGGAAAGCAACACAGCTTGTGGGACTCAGAATGTGGGTGCCCCATTCATGGCGCAGTTTCATCGCGGCATGAGTGGGAGAGCAACACACCTTGTGGGACTCAGAATGTGGGTGCCCCATCCATGACACGGCCTCATCGCGGCATGAATGGGAAAACAACACAGCTTGTGGGACTCAGAATGTGGGTGCCCCATTCATGGCGCAGTTTCATCGCGGCATGAGTGGGAGAGCAACACAGATTGCGGGACTCAGAATGTGGGTGCCCCATCCATGACGCAGTTCCCGGGGTCCCCACGGACAGGCGGGAACCGGGGGCCCTCTGGGCGGGGTTCTATAAAAGGGGATGTCAAGAAGAAACACATCTCCTGATGCGCCGGGGGAAGAAGTTTTTCTGACATCCAGCCCCTGTTGGCAGCCGCACTACACTTCGCCGGAGCGCGGTCTTGTTTCTGA
>WNGL01003138.1_pt1 | contig 30879 bp, 25 predicted proteins | sample 5400591 | NCBI WGS metagenome assembly WNGL01 (sample SAMN13153377, study PRJNA577476) | soil metagenome | isolation source: 80 cm soil or saprolite under Garry oak tree replicate 1 | place: USA:California | collected 2016-06-15 | reverse complement strand
GTACGGATCGGGCGGCCAGACCGGGCGCGGGAACAGGGCGCGCACGGTGGGCGCGCGCGAGTCGCCGGTCGCGAACAGCGTGACGTCGTGCCCGAGCGCATGGAGCGCAAAGACGAGCGCGTGGACCACGAGCTCCGTCCCGCCGTAGGCGCGCGGCGGAACTCGGACGAACGGGGTGGAGACGACCGCGATCCGCACCTCGGAAAGATGGCCGCGCGAGCCTTCCGGGACCACGCCTGCCCACCTCGCCCCACGCCGGCGCTCGGGCCCGCGCCCGCCCGGACCCTGTCCGCTCGCGCGGCCTCGCGGTAGACTGCGCGCCCATGGAAGGCCAGGGTCCGCTCAGCGAGGAGATGTTCCATTCGTTCCTGCAGCTCGCCGTGAAGCGGCAGGCGAGCGACGTCCACTTCGAGGTGGGCTACCCGCCGACGTACCGCGTGTTCGGCGAGCTGCTCGCGGCGAAGTACCCGCCGCTGACGCACGCCGACACCGAGGCGATCGCGAACTTCGTCCTCCAGGCGCCGGGCGGGTTCTCGCCGCTCGACTTCCGCGAGGTCGACCGGAGCTACTCGCTCGCCGGCGTCTCCCGCTTCCGCGCGTCGATCTTCAAGCAGCGCGGCAGCTGGGGCGCGGTGATGCGCACCATCCCCTTCCAGATCCCGGACTTCGAGACGCTGAACCTGCCGCCCATCGTCCGCACCGTCGCGGAGGCGCGCCGCGGGCTCATCGCCGTGACGGGGGCGACGGGGAACGGGAAGTCGACCACCATCGCCTCGCTCGTCGACTACATCATCCGTCAGGAGCGGCTGCACGTCATCACGGTCGAGGATCCGATCGAGTTCATCTTCGCGGGCGGCAAGGGGCTCGTGATCCAGCGCGAGGTCGGCGCCGACACCGCGAGCTACACCGACGCGCTGCGCGCCGCGCTCCGGCAGGACCCCGACATCATCATGGTCGGCGAGCTCCGCGACCGGGAGGCGGCCGACATCTGCCTCAAGGCGGCCGAGACCGGCCACCTCGTCGTCACCTCGCTCCACACCCCGGACGTCTCGCGCGCCATCGGCCGGATCACCGGCCTGTTCCCGGCGGAGGAGCAGGACAACGTCCGCTCCCGCCTCGCCGACAACCTGCAGGCGGTCATCGCCCTCCGGCTCCTGATGCGGGCGGACGCGACGGGCCTCATCCCGGCGGTCGAGGGGCTCCTCGCGACCTCCACGGTCCGCGAGCTCATCCGCGACGGCACCAAGATCGGCGAGCTGAAGGGGTACATGGACGGCCCCGGCGCCGACCTCGGCATGCACAGCTTCGACCAGTACCTGTACAAGCTGCACGAGACGAAGCGGATCTCGCTCGACTCGGCCCTCGCCAACGCCACCAACCGCGCGGATCTCGAGCGCCGGCTGATGATGGAGACGGGGGGCCGTCCCGCGTGATCGCAGGCGCCCCAGTGGCGTCTCGCGTTCTCGTGGTGGGTCAGGACGCGGACGTCTCGGTCGTGCTTCACCTGCACCTGGAGCGGGCAGGCTTCGCCCTGTTCTGCCTCCCGACGCCGCAGGACGTGGAGCCGATCGCGCGCGCCGTGGCGCCGCACGTCATCGTGCTGCTCCTGCCCGCCGCGCCGGACGCCTCGTGGGGGAACGCGCTCACGACCGCGCAGAACGCGGCCAAGGTGGGCGTGCGCGTCGTGATGGTCGCGCCGTCGCGCGAGGTCGTCGAGCCGCTCGCGGCCGTGGCGGGCGCGGAGCGCGCCTTCGCCCGCTCCGAGGTGCTCGCGAAGCCGCTCCTCGTCGTCGAGCGGGCGGTCGGGTCGGGGCTCATCGGAGGTGGCGCGCCGCCCGCGTCGTCCCGCCCCGTGCCGGCGTCGCCCTTCCCGTCCCCGTCGCCGGCGTTCGCGAAGGATCCCGCGCCGGCGGGCGGGCTCCGCGCCCGCGGGGTGGACCTCATGGCGCTCATCGACGAGGAGCTCGTCGACGAGCCCAGGTCGCGCCCGATGCCGACCCGCGTCGAGGTGAACGTGAGCCTCGTCTCGGAGCACAACTTCTACGTGGGGCCGACCCGCCGGATGGACTCGGGGGGCGTGTTCATCGCGACCGCGATGCCGCCGCCCGCCGGGACGCGGCTCCAGGTGCGCCTCGGCCTCGCCGACGGCCGGAAGATCGACGCCGAGGGCGAGGTCGCCTTCGTCCGCGAGAAGAGCGCGACCATCGGGCGGCAGCCGACCGGCTGCGGCGTGAAGCTCATGAGCCTGCCGGGCTGGGCGGTGGACGCGATCGAGCGGTTCATCCAGGCGCGGCAGCCGATCGTCTACACGCCGCTGTAGCGGTCCGCCGGCGGGGTCGCCGGAGAGGGGCGTCCCTCAGGCGGGGTCGGTCGCCGAGGAGAGCACCCGGACCGGCAGCACCATCGCGTTCAGCCCCTTGAACTGAAGCCGGCGCTGGAGCTGGTAGGCGGTCTCGTTGTGGAGCAGCCGCTGGAACCAGCGCTCCTTCTCGAAGACGAGCTTCCCGGCGTGGAACACGGCGCGCGGGAACGCCTGGGCGGTCTCCACGCAGAGCCGCTCGGCCTCCGCCACGGCCTCGACGCCGATCGCGATCCGGTACTCGGCGCGATAGCCGAGGCGCTGCGCGAGGTCGACGTACTGCCTCATGCCCTCCTCCGTCCGCCAGTGAAGCTCGTCGACCTCGGTGACGCCCTTCGTCGCGGCGGCGTCGATGACTCCGACCGAGAGGAAGACGAGGTTCTTGTAGTACCCGGGGTAGAGCCGCTGGAGCGTCAGGATCTGGTGCACGCCGAGCCCGCCGTAGCTCCCGACGAGCAGCACCGCCGTCGGCAGCCGGGCGTCCACCGGCTCGGCCGCGCCGGGCCGCTTCGGCGGAAGCACCGAGAGGATCTCGTCGAGGCGCCGGAGGTGGTGCTTCACCCCCTCGTAGTGCCGCTTGATCGCGAGGCAGAGGCCGATGAGCAGGGCGGTGGTGACGAGCGTGATCCACCCGCCCTCGCCGAACTTCTCGACGACGTTGACCACCAGGATCGACAGGCAGAGCACGAGCCCGATCACGTGGATGACGATGTGCCGGTACCAGTCCGGATACTTCTTCCGCTCCCGGATCCAGTAGCGGACCATCCCCGTCTCGGACAGCGAGAAGGTCAGGAAGACGTTGATCGAGTACATGAGCACGAGGGTCGTCGTGTCCCCGCGGGTGTAGAGCAGCGTCCCGGCGGAGGCGACCGAGATGAGCAGGATCCCGTGCTGCATCGAGAGGCGGTCGGAGAGCTGCGCGAACCGGTGCGGCAGCCACGAGTCGTTCGCCATGTTCGACATCACCCGGGGCCCGTCGATGAAGCCGGCCTGCGCGGCGATGAACAGGAGCGCGGTCTCGGCGGCGAGCGTGAGCCAGATGAACACCTGCCCCGGGGCGCCCCACCCGCCCGCGAACGCCTCGACGAGGACGGCGTTCATCGTCTTCCCTTCCACCGGCCGGGCGTGGACGAGGAGGTAGGCGAGCGTGATCCCGCCGGCGGTGAGGGCGAGCGAGGTGGCCATGTAGAGCATCGTCTTGCGCGCCGTGTGGACCTTCGGCTCGCGCATGATCTGGAGGCCGTTCGAGACGGCCTCGATGCCGGTGTACGTCCCTGCCCCCATCGAGTAGGCGCGCATGAACAGCGCGGCGAGCCCGGCGAGCCCGAGCTCCGCGATCCCGCTCCGGTAGCCCTCGCGCACCTGGCCGGCGACGGCCGGGAGCTCCCCTGCGTGGCCGGCGATCACCCCCACGAGCAGGATGACGTGGGTGACGAGGAACGCGACGAAGATCGGCGCGAGCGTGGTCACGGACTCCTTCACGCCGCGCATGTTCAGGAGGGCCAGGACCGCGATGCCGCAGAACTCGAGCGGGAGCTTCCAGGGGTGCCACGCGACGGGCAGGACGCTGAAGGTGGCGTCCGCCGCGGCGGCGATGGACACGGACACGGTCAGGACGTAGTCGACGAGGAGCGCCGACCCCGAGACCACGCCGAAGCGCGCGCCGAGGAGCTTCGAGGCGACCACGTACCCGCCGCCGCCGAAGGGGAAGTGCTCGATGATCCTCGAGTACGCGTACGAGATGACGAAGACGGTGAAGGCGATCGCGAGCGCGAGCCCCACCGCGAGGAACTGGTGTCGCCCGAGCGCCTTGAAGGACTCCTCGGGACCGTACGCGGACGAGGACAACCCGTCCGCGCCCAGCCCGACCCAGGCCAGGAACGCGATCAGCGAGATGTGATGGTACGTCCTCGGATCGCGCAGGTTTCGCGGGGCGCCGAACATCAGCCGCTTCAGCCCCCCGGACGGCGTCGGGATCCGGCCTGCGGGCGGCTCGACGGCAGGCGGTTGCGTGACGTCGGGGGGAACCTGCACCGCCGGCTCCGCGCCGGCGCTCTTCGGGTCGGTCATCTCGGGGCACCTCTGCGACCGCACTCTCCCCATTCCCGGATCCAACCGGGATCAAGAGGGCGCACAGCCCCGTCAGCGCGCCATCAACGCTATTCGTCGACCGGCCGATCCGTCCGGCGCACGCCCAGCAGGTACGGCTGCACGAACTGGTCGATGTCGCCGTCGAGGACGTCGTCCACCTTGCCCGTCTCGACGCCGGTCCGGAGGTCCTTCACCATCCGGTAGGGCTGCAGGACGTAGCTGCGGATCTGCGAGCCGAAGTCGATGTCCTTCTTCTGCGCCTCGGCGGCGTCGCGCGCTACGGCCCGCTTCTTCTCCTCGTGGTCGTACAGCTTGGCGCGGAGGATCTTCCACGCCACCCCCCGGTTCTTCTGCTGGCTCCGCTCGTTCTGCACGGCGACGACGATGCCGGTGGGCAGGTGGGTGATGCGCACGGCGGAGTCGGTCTTGTTCACCTTCTGCCCGCCCGCGCCCGAGGACCGGTACGTGTCGATCCGGCAGTCGGCCTCCTTCACGTCGATGACGATGTCGTCGTCGATCTCGGGCGTGACGTCGACCGCGGCGAACGAGGTCTGCCGGCGCGCCGCCGCGTCGAACGGCGAGATCCGGACGAGCCGGTGGACGCCCTTCTCCGCCTTGAGGAAGCCGTAGGCATAGTCGCCGCGCGCGATGAACGAGGCGGAGCTGATGCCCGCCTCCTCGCCGGCGGTGAGGTCGGCCGGCTCGACCGCCCAGCCCTTCCGCTCGCAGTAGCGCGTGTACATCCGGTAGAGCATCGCGGCCCAGTCCATCGCCTCCACGCCGCCCGCGCCGCTCTTCACCTCGAAGATGGCGCCGGCGCGATCGTGCTCGCCGGAGAGCATCTTCTGGAACTCGAGCGCCGCGACCTCGCGCTCCACCGCCGCGACGTGCTCCGCCGCCTCGGCGCGGGTCGCCTCGTCCGCCGCCTCCTCCGCGAGCTCCGAGAGCGCCTGGGCGTCGTCGAGCGCCCGCCGGGCCTTCTCGTAGGCCCCGGTGAGCCCCTCGAGCTGCGCCTTCTCCTTCAGGAGCGCCTGCGCCTTCGCGGCGTCGGTCCAGAAGGTCGGCGCCCCGGACATGCGCGAGATCTCCTCTATCCGGTGGCGCCTGCGGTCGACGTCAAAGCGACCCCCGGAGCCCGTCGAGGCGGCGGGTCAGATCGGAGATGTGCTCAAGGGTCGGTCCGGCCATGTCTCAGAGCTCCTCGGGCTTCGCGCTGCGGCGCCGGGCGCGGACCGCCGCGGCGAGCGCGGCCGCGGTGATCGCGGCGCAGGTCCAGGCGAAGAGGTCGCCGAATCTAGTGTACGGGGTGAGCCCCCGCAAGCGCGGCACGGTCGCGAGCAGGAGCCGGGGCGGCTCCTCCGGATCCGGAGCTCGGTCGGGGTCCACCGGCCCGACCTCCAGCGCGCCGGGCACGAGCTCGCCCGTGGGCAGGATCGCCGCGGAGACGCCGGCGTAGGCCGGGCGCACCACCGACTTCCCCGCCTCGATCGCGCGCATCCGCACGATCGCGAGGAACTGGTACGGCCCCGACGAGTATCCGTACCAGGCGTCGTTCGTCGGGTTCACGAGGATCTCGGGCTCGGGATCCTTCCGGGCGAACGCGACGTTGATCTCGGGGAAGATCGCGTCGAAGCAGATCATCGGCGCGAGCCGGACCGGGGGCGCCGCCTCGTTCGTGGACGTGGTCGTGGTCGTGCTGGGTGTGAACGACAGCACGTTCAGCTCCCGGCCCGGGGTCGCCGGCGCGAAGCTCGGCACCACCTGCTTCACGAACGGGATCCACTCCGGCACGTACTCGCCGAACGGCACGAGGTGGTTCTTCTGGTACTTGCCGAGCACGTCGAGCGAGGGCGAGAGCAGGAAGTCCACGTTGCCGACCCGCGGGACGCGCTCCCCGTCCGCACCCCGCAGCCACTCGATCGTCGCCGCGCCCATGAGGAGGTGCGCGCGCGAGAGGGGCTCGAGCCCGGACCGGGGGGAGCGAAACGACCGGACGTCGGGCGGCACGTAGAGCGGGTACGTCGCCTCGGGCCACGCGACGAGGTCCACGCCGCGCCGGTCCGCCTCGAGGGTGAGCGGGACGAGGCGGCCCAGGATCCACTCCGCGTGATCGCGCGCCTTGTTCTTCACCGACTGGTCGATGTTCGGCTGGACGATCCCGACCACGAGCGCAGGCGCCGCCGCGGCCCGCGCCCGGACCGCGCGGAGGTGGAGGGACCCCCACCCGATCGCCGCCGCGAGGAGCGCCGCCGCGACCGCGAGCGCGCGGCGCGGGGGCGGCCGCCCGTCCCGGCGCGCCGCGATCGCCTCGGCGACGACGGCGTTCACGAGCACGACGAGCGCCGCGATCCCGTACGGCCCCGCGAGCGCGGCGAGCTGCGCCACCGGAAGCGTCCGGACCTGGGAGTAGCCGACGTTCGCCCAGGGGAAGCCGGAGAGCAGGTGGTTCCGCGAGAGCTCGAGGGCGGCCCAGACCACCGGCAGGTGAACGTGCATCGGCAGCCCGAACCGGTCCCGCACCGTCCAGGAGATCGCGAACGCGGCGCCCCAGTGGACCGCCATGAAGAGGACGAGGAGGGTGAGGCCGACGAGCGCCACCGCGAGGGGGAGCCCGCCGAACGCGGTCATCGCGTGCGAGACCCAGTGGATCGCGGCGAAGAAGAAGGCGAGCCCCGCGACGAGCCCTCGCAGGAACGCCGCGCGCGCGGACGGCGCGGCACGGACCGCGAGGATCGCCGGGACGAGCGCGAGCCAGGCGACGACCTCGAGCCGGCCCGCGGGATCGACCTCCCGCAGCCCGACGAGCGGGACGACGAGCGGGAACGCGAGCGCGAGGGCGAGGCCGGACGCGACCGCCGCGGCGTAGGGGAGCACGCGCCTCACGGAACCCACCGGCTCGCCGTCAGCGCGCCTTCTTCAGCGGGTCGCCCGGGTCGAGCGAGACGTCCACGTCGACGGGGTGGCCCTGCTGCGGGGCCGCCGCCTGCGCGGCGCCGTACGCCGCCGCCGCGGCCAGGTAGTACGCGACCGCCTCGCGCACGAGGTGGCCGACCGGGCGCCCGAGCCGTGCTGCCGCCTCGGCGACGGTCTCGGCGAGGTCGGCGGGCATCCGGACGCTGACGAGGCACGCCTGCGAAAGCGCCGCCTCGAGCCGCTCGAGCGCCTGGCTCGGGCGGGTGACGCGGTAGTCCCCGGTCTCGATCATCTCCTTGATCCGGCGCGCGAGGTCCTGCCGCGTGTACCACGCGCCGTCGAGCCAGACCGACTCGGAGTCGAGGTCGATGTCCGCGAACGGATCCACTGCTTCGGTGCCCGCCCTTCTCCCAGCGCCACGCCGACGAGCCCTTCGCTCCGCGTGAGCGCCGCTTCCTGCCTCGCCATCCGGCGCGCATCCTCCGGCCGCTCGTGGTCGTACCCGAGCAGGTGAAGGATCCCGTGCGCGAGGTACCGCTCGAGCTCCCCGGCCACGGGGCGCCCCTCGGCACGGGCGCGACGCGCCGCCGTGTGCCAGGACATTACCACGTCGCCCAAAACCGGCCCAATCCCGGGCGGATCCGATAGCGGGAAGGACAGGACGTCCGTCGCCCGGTCCTTCCGCCGCCACTCGCGGTTGAGGGTGCGGATCCGCCGGTCCCCGACGATGGCGAGCGACAGCTCGGCGTCCTGCCGGCCGAGCGCCCGGAGATAGGAGCGCGCCGCCGCCGTGAGCCGCCGAACGGACGGGCGCGCGGACGCGATGTCGCAGGCGACGAGGACCTTCACGGCTTCGCGACCAGGTGCACGGGCAGCGGGCGCCGCTCCTCCCCGCGCTGCGGCGCCGGGTAGTCTGGACGGGTGTGGTAGATGGCCTCGAGCGCCCGGACCATCGCCGCCGCGATCGCGCCGAGGTCCCGCAGCGTGAGCTCGCAGTCGTCGAGCTGGCCCTCGCCGAAGATGTCGTTGATGCGCTTCGACACCAGCCCGCGCAGCGCCTCCCCTGTCGGAGCGTCGAGCGCCCGCGACGACGCCTCGCACGCGTCGGCGATCATCACGAGCGCCGCCTCGCGCGACTGCGGCTTCGGGCCCGGGTACCGGAAGAGCGACTCGTCCACCGCGGTCCCGCGCCCGCCGGCCTCCTCCCCCGCGCGCTGCGCCTTCGCCCAGAAGTACCCGACGAGCCGGGTCCCGTGGTGCTGCGGGATCGCCTCCGCGACCGGCTTCGGGATCCGCCAGTGGCGCGCGAGCTCGAGCCCGTCCGTCACGTGCCGCTTCACGATGAGCGCGCTCATCGAGGGCGCGAGCGTGTCGTGGCGGTTCTCGCCGCTGCGCTGGTTCTCCGCGAAGTAGAGCGGGTTCCGGATCTTTCCGAGGTCGTGGTAGTAGGCCTGGACGCGCGCGAGGAGCGGGTTCGCGCCGATCGCCTCGGCCGCGGCCTCGACGAGCGACCCCATCAGGATCGAGTGGTGATACGTCCCGGGCGCCTGGACGATGAGCTCCTTCAAGGCGGGATGGTTCAGGTTCGCGAGCTCGATGAGCTTCACGTCCGTGACGTAGCCGAAGGCCCCCTCGACGATGGGCAGCACCCCGACCACCACGACCGGGAGGAGGAGCGCCCCGCCGACGAGGGCGGCGATCGCCGCGAGCGCGACGTCGTCCGGCGGCCGCCCTGCGAAGAGCCCGGTCGCGATCGCGAGCGCGACGCCCACGAGGCCGACCCCGAGCCCGGCCCGGAAGATGCCGGCGCGGTCCCGCTGGCCCGTGACGAGCCCCGCGGCGGCGAGCGAGGTGAACGTCGCGTACACCGCGAAGGGCATCGACTGGCCGGCGAGGAGCCCGGCGGCGAGCCCGGCCGCGAGCGCGAAGAGCAGCGCCGCGTCGGCCGCGAGCACCTGCCGAACGATCATCGCGCCGGCGGCGAACGGCACGAGGTACTGGAGCGCGGGCGGCGCGAGCGCGGGGAAGCGCTCCTGGAGCGCGTCCGCGACCGCGATGCCGACCGAGCCGAGGCCGAAGGTCCCCGAGAGGAGCACCGCGAGGAGGAGCGCGTCGCGACGCGCCGGGCGGAACCGCGGCAGGGTGCGCCGGGCGACGCCCCAGAGGAGCACGACCATGAGCGCGACGAGCGCCCCCGCGCCGAGCCGGACGTGCGCGAGGACCTCGCCGCGCCGGTGCGCCCGCATCCCGTCGAAGACCACGAGGTGCCGCTTCTCGATCCGCTCCCCGTCCCCGACGATCTTCTCGCCGCGCTTCACCGGCACGACGACGGGCTTCACCCGCGCCGCCGCCTCCTCCCGCCGCCGCGCGGTCTCGACCTGGTCGTGCACGAGGGTCGGCCGGACCATCGCGACCGCGATCCGCGTCACCGCGGTTCGCAGGGGCGCCGGCTCCCGCTCGAGCCGCACCGCGGCCGCGCTCTCCACCTCGGCCGCGGCGGTCCCGACGTCGCGGACGAGCGCGAGGTCCGTCACCACCCGCTCGCCCTGCTGCGCGCCGTCCCGGAGCGTCCGGACCACGAAGCCGCGTTCGCGCTCGGCGGCGACGAGCGCGAGGTCCTCGACCACCATGCCGTCGAGGCCGCGCCGGGAGAGCGAGACGAGCGCCTGCTCCGCCGCGTCGGAGAACCGGGCCTGCCCGAGCCCCGCGAGGTCCTCGTCCCGGACGAGGATCTGAAGCCGCGAGACGAACGCGTCGCGCTGCCCGGTCCAGCGTCGCTGGAGGTCGGCGCCGCTCGCGCCGTGCCGGAGCGGGACGGCCGCCGCCTCGTCGCGCATGAGCTGGAAGGCGGCGTGGACCCGCGCGGCCGCCTCGTCGCCCGCGGCGGCGTCGAGCCCGTATACGGATCGCTCCGCCTCCGCGGCGTCCGCCCGCCGGCGCTGGGTCGCGTCGGGGTCGGCGATGTCGTAGTCGCGGTCCGCCTTCACCATCCCCTGGGCAGGGGATCCGAGGGACTCGGCTCCCGGCAGGCGGCTAGCGCCCGCGGGGGCGAGGAGCCAGGCGGCCGAGACCGAGACGACTGCCACGAGCGTGGCCCGGAGCGAGAGCCCCGCCCAATCGCCGCGGGCGAGCCAGTCGAGCCACCCGGTGCGTGTAGGCGGATGTGAGACAGAGGGGTCGGTCACGGCGCGGGAGCCTCGCACCCCTCGTCGGCGGAACGCAACGGAGAACGTGGTCCAGCGAGAACCACGGGAAACTACGAGTTGTTTCCGGATCGGCGCCGTTAGCGTGAGCCGGCGCCCTCCCCGCCCCCGCGCTCGTCGCGCCCGGTGGTCCCGCGCTCCGCCTTCTCCCCCTCGGCCCGAGCCCGGCGGTCCGACTCGAACTGGTCGTAGGCGCGGACCACCTCCTGGACGAGCGGGTGGCGGACGACGTCGATCTCGCTGAAGAAGCAGTAGGAGACGCCCTCGACGCCTCGGAGCACCTTCTGGACCTCGATGAGTCCCGAGCCGCGCCCCGAGGGCAGGTCCACCTGCGTCACGTCACCGGTGACGACCGCCTTCGACCCGTAGCCGAGGCGCGTGAGGAACATCTTCATCTGCTCCTCGGTGGTGTTCTGCGCCTCGTCGAGGATGATGAAGGAGTCGTTGAGGGTCCGGCCGCGCATGAAGGCGAGCGGCGCCACCTCCACCGTCCCGCGCTCGATGAACGCGGTCGCCTTCTCGTAGTCTACCATGTCGAAGAGCGCGTCGTGGAGGGGGCGGAGGTAGGGGTTCACCTTCTCCGCGATGTCGCCGGGCAGGAACCCGAGCTTCTCCCCGGCCTCGACGGCCGGGCGGGTGAGCACGATCCGCTTCACCTTTCGCTCGACGAGGTAGGAGACCGCCATCGCCATGGCGAGGTAGGTCTTGCCGGTTCCGGCCGGGCCGACCCCGAACACGATGTCGTCGTCGCGGATCGCCTGGATGTACCGCTTCTGCGCGAGCCCCTTCGGCGTGATGATCCGGTGGCGGGCGGAGACGAAGACGGTGTCGCCGAAGACCTCGCGGAGTGGCACGCCCTGCGCCGCGAGCTTCGTCGCCTGGTCCACGTCCTCGAGGTAGAGGGGGTAGCCCTCCGAGACGAGGTCGTACAGCTCGCGCAGGAGCCCCTCGGCCATCCGGACCTTCGCCTCGTCGGACGCAGCGATGACGACGAGCCCTCCGCGCAGCCCGAGCTGCACGCCGAGCCGCTTCTCGATGAGCTTGAGGTTCTCGCTGTGGGCGCCGCAGAGGGCCCGGACCTTGTCGTTGTCCGGGAGCTCGAGCCGGGTGCTATGGAGCGATTCCGCCGCGCCTGTTCCCAAGAGACCTCCGCCTTCGACGATAACCGGCGCCGGGCCGGCCGGCATTCTGGGGTTCCTCACTCCACCGGGGGCAGCAGGACGAAGCGCCCCCCGGCCTTGCGGCGGTAGTAATACGCGTCCGCCCACGGATAGGTGAGGTCGCGACCGCTCGCGAGCCCCTCGTCGATGAGCCGCGAGAGCGCCTCCGGGTACTCGCCGTGCTCCAGCCGGTAGATCTCGAGCGCCCCCTTCAGGCGCTCGAGCTGGTAGCGGGCGAGGAACCGCTGGGCCGTGTTGTCCCTCAGGGCCGCACCGCCCGCGGCGCCGAAGAGGAGCCCCCGGCGATCGACCCAGTACCCGATCCCCGCGAGCGCCGCGGCGATCGCGACGGTCGCCACGACCCGGGTCGCCCCGCGCACGAGGCGCGCCTGCCAGTCCTGCGCGTACGCGCCGACCGCTGCCGCGGCCCGGTTCGCGGGCGCGAGCGGCCTCAGATAGCCGAGGTTCGCGAGGCTGTAGAGCGCCTTGCAGGACTCGAACTCGCCGACCCGGGCGAGGTCCACGATCTTCTCGACCGTGCGCCCCGGCTCCGCGAGCTCGAAGCAGCGCCGCTCGTTGCGGCCGACCGACGACGCCTCGCCGCTGCGGGGCTCCGGCTCGTCCCCGAGGGAGTCGAAGGCCGCGTCGACGTCGTCCTTCGCCTCCGGCTGCGGCTTGCGCGGGCGCTCCGGCTCGAGCTTCCGCAGGCGCTCGAACGTCATCGCGGTCGAGGTGATCTTGCGGCGCACCATCGGCCATTCGTCGACCCGCCGGAAGCCCTCCATGAGCACCGACTCCGCCCGGAGCGGCGTCACGGTGTCCTTGTCCCACTCGACGTCCCCCGGCTCGAACTCGTAGGTGCCGCTCTTCCAGTGGAAGAGCCGGTAGACGGTCTCCGTGGTCTGGAGCTGCGTCGTCTCGCGGAGGTCCTGCTTCGCGACGAGCTTCAGCTCGACGAGGATGTCGCCCAGGCGCCGCAGGCTCCGCTTCTGCGCGTCGAGCGCGTAGCCGAGCTCCTCCTCGGTGATGACCTCGGCGCGGACGAGCATGTTCCCGAGCCGCTCGCGGGTCTTCCGCCCGGTGGACTCGGCGCGGACCACGTTCCCGTCGGCGATGGCGATGTGGATCGTGTCGTCGCGCGACTGGAGGTGGAGGACGCCGCTCTTCGCCTGCTGCCCGATGAGCTGCAGGATCTCCGCGATCCCGAAGTCCTTGAGGGTTCCCTTGAGCGCCACGCGTCCCCTCCCCTACCGCGTCCGGCGGAACGCGTCGCGGACCGCGTACGCCCAGAGCCCGGCGCCGAGCGGCAGGCTGAAGAGGAGCTTGCCCGCGAGCACGTACGGGGACGGCTGCGGGGGCGGGATGATCCCGCGCCAGAAGAAGAGCAGGAACGCCGCGAAGAGCGTGCCGACGAGGAGCAGCGCGCCGCGCGCCGGCGCGCCGTGGAAGATCTGGCCCGCCCCGCACCCGACGATCGAGAGGATGCGCGTCGCGACGCCCACCAGCTGGCGGCGGCGGCGGACGGTGTCCTCCTTCCGCAGCCGGTCGCGGGCGTCGACGAGCCCCTTGTGGACGAAGACGTTCACGCACTGCCCGCACAGCTCGCCCGCGATCGGGTCGCAGCGCCGGCAGGCCGCGCCGCCGCAGCGCTCGCAGGCGCGCGCCGGCTCGAGCCGCGCCCCGGCGATCCCGAGGAGCCAGAGCCCGGCGAGCAGCCCGAGCGGCCCCCACGGCCAGACGCCGTGCGGCAGCGCCCCGGAGAGCCGCCGCTCCGCCCAGGTGGCGATCGCCTGGGGCGCGGTGTCGGTCGCGGCGAGCGCGCGGATCTTGTCGTCGGGGACGGGGACGTCCACGAGGTAGCGGTTCGCGGAGAAGTCCTCGTCCGACCCGTGGCGCTTCAGGAACTCGCCCGCCTCGCGCTCCGCCTTCTCGCGCGCGGCCGCGCTCTGGCTCATGTCGGTCGTGCGTAGGTAGAGCTTGGAGAGGTTGTAGTCGGCGGCGCCGAGCACGACGAGCTCGCCACCGGCGCGGTCCTTCGCGACGAGGTAGGCCGCCTTGGCGCCCTCGAGGTCCCCCTTCAGGAAGAGGACGTTGCCGACGTTGACCTCCACCTCGGCCGCCCGGGCGTCGGCGGCGAGCGCGAGCTGGTAGAGGCGCAGCGCCTCGTCCAGGTTCCCCCGCCGCTTGTGGTGGCGCCCGAGCGCGGCGTAGACCGGCGCCGGCGCGGTAGCGTCGGACCAGCGCGCCGCGATCTCCGCCGCCTCGCCGTCCGAGGTCGCGCCGTGCTCGAGATCGTGGACCACCTCCGCCACGCTGCCGGTCCAGGCGGTCACCCGCGCCGCCGCCCCGAGCGCCCACGGCATCGCGAGGAGCACGAGGAGCGCGACCGTCGCGACGACCCGCTCCGACGTCCCGAGGTAGAGCCAGACCACGAGCAGCGCGACCGCGACCGCCATGAGCGGCCCGAGCCCGAACGCCACCGGCGTCGCGATGAGCACGAGCGCGAGGAAGCTCGACTGGACGGTCGCCGTCCCGCGCAGGAGCGGCAGGTCGTGGAAGTCGTGGAGGAAGAGCCGCAGCCGGCGCAGGAAGACGAGGAGCACGGAGACGAGCGCCGCGACCACGGCGGCGGCGAGCGCGGCGGACGCGAGGTCGCCGTAGAACGCCCGGACGGTGTGCGGCTCGCGGGTCGCGGCGGCCAGCACGTCGGCGAGCGCGCCGAGGGCCGCGCCGGTCTTGCCGGGCGACTCGACGAGGAGCGCGCGCGAGAGCGCGAGGTGCGCGTCGGGGAGGTCGGGCGCGAGCGCGACCGCGGTGCGCGCGCGGGCCACCGCCTCACCCGGGAGGTTCGACTCGAGGGCGCGCCGCGACTCGCGCACCTCGATCGCCGCGAGGACGAACAGGTTCTCGATCGCGAGGTCCGTCCGCGCCGCGAGGAGGGCCTTCTCCGCGGCCTCGGCGTGGATCGAGTCGGCCTCGCGCAGGGCGGTCCGCCGCTCGTTCCAGAGCGCCATCAGCTTCGGGAAGGTCGCCTGCACCGGGACGATCCGTCGGGCCAGCTCCGCCGCGGTCGTGGGCGGCGGGGGTGGCGGCGGGAGCGGCGCCGCGGCCTCGGGGGCGGGCCTCGCGTCGCCCGGGCGGGCGGCGTCGGGCGCGGGCGCGGCGGGCGGCGCGCGCGGAGCGGCGACGGGGGCCGGCGGCGGGACGGCCGCGGGCGTTGGGACGCCGCGGGGCGGACGCGCGGGGGCGGGGTCGCGGTCGCGGGCGGGCCGCGGAGCGGGCGCGCTCTCCTCGGGGGCCTCCTCGCCGTCCTCCACGAGCGTCGGCGCCCGAACCTGGGCGCGGACGGCGCCATACGGGGCGGCCGCGGCGACGAGGAGGGCGGCAAGGGCGATCGTTCCGCGGGTCTTCACGCGAGAAGTGAATGCTAGCACGGGGCGGTTTGCGCTAAACAGCAGTCGCATGTCGCGCGCACAGGCCGCCGTCGAGCGGCTCCTCTCCATCATGGATCGGCTCCGGGGCCCGCAGGGCTGCCCCTGGGACCGCGAGCAGACGCTCCGAACCCTCCGCCCCTACGTCCTCGAGGAGACCTACGAGGTGCTCGAGGCGATCGACGCCGGGGACCCGCGCGAGCACTGCGCGGAGCTGGGCGACCTGTTGCTGCAGATCGTCTTCCAGGCGCAGCTGCGGAAGGAGGAGGGGGCGTTCGACTTCGCCGACGTCGCGAACGCCATCTCCGACAAGCTCGTCTCGCGCCACCCCCACGTGTTCGGGGACGCGGACGCAAAGGACGCGGACGCCGTCCTCCGCCAGTGGGCCGCGCTGAAGCGCGAGGAGAACCGGAAGAAGGGCGGCGGCGAGAGCGTGCTCGAGGGCGTGCCGAAGGAGATGCCGGCGCTCGCCCGGGCCGACCGACTCACCGAGAAGGCGAGCCGGATCGGATTCGACTGGCCGGACGCGGCCGGCGCGCGGGAGAAGCTCGCGGAGGAGATCCAGGAGCTCGACGAGGCCATCGCGAGCGGCGACCGCGCCCACGTCGAGCACGAGCTCGGCGACGCGCTCTTCGCGCTCGCGAACCTCTCCCGCAAGCTCGACGTGCCGCCCGAGGAGGCGCTCCGGGGCACCCTCGCCCGGTTCGTGTCGCGGTTCACGCACGTCGAGCGCGAGCTCGCGCGCCGTGGCGTCGCGCACGGCGAGGCGACGCTCGCGGAGATGGACGCGATCTGGGACGAGGCAAAGGCGCTGGAGCGTCAAGCGAAAACCGGCGCCGTCCCCGGTTCGATCGACTCTCCACACGTTTTGGGGAAAGACCGTGGATAACTCCCGGGCTGAGCGCGACTCCCATCAATCTCGGGCCCGTCCGCGGCGTGGGATCACGGGCTGACGAACCGCTTTTATGGTCTTATTTCGCCCACTTATGAGCGAAATCGCCTCGGTCGGACCGGGTCCCCGGGATCCGAGCCCCGCGAGGAGACTCGGGTTTTGGGCGGTGGTGGACAACTCGGCAACCCCGCTCGCTTTTCAGGTCCGCATGGCGCGCGGGTCTCCGGCGCGGGTTCCGCGCGCGTGCTTGAGCCACAAGGGGATCACGGCGGGCTGCCTCGCGGAGGCTTGCGGCAGTAGTACGTGATTGCGATCGCTCGGCGGAGCCCGATGGCCGTAGGTGAAGCGGAGCAGCACCCCTTGGGGTTAGCCCGGACGCAGCGTGTCACCTCGCCGCCCCGCGAGCCGGGCGGCGGCCCATAACCCCTTGACGCCGCTCGCGTTGGGCGGTAACAAGCGGCCCCCTCAACCCATCGTCCCCAGAGAACCGAGAGGTCAGTCTTGGCGAACACCGCATCGGCGGAAAAGCGCAACCGGCAGGCGCAGAAGCGCCGCGCCCGCAACGTCGGCGTCCGTACGGGCGTGAAGAGCGCCGTGAAGAAGGTTCGCGACGCGCTCGACAAGGGCGATTCTACCGGCGCGAAGACGGCGCTCAAGGCCGCCGAGCGGACGCTCGACCGCGCCTCGTCGAAGGGCGTCCTGCACCGGAATGCGGCGGCCCGCCGCATCTCGCGCCTCGCGCACGCCGTCGCGAAGGCCGGCAGCGCGAAGTAGGACGTCCGGCGCCGCCCACGCGGTGGCGCCTGCGCTGCCCCGCGCCGGCTAGCGCTCCAGCGCCCGCAGGAGATCGCGGGCGGCATCCTCCGCCGCGCGTCGCAGCGCGACCGCGCGTCGTCCCTCCGTCTCGAGCGGATCCGCTCCGCCGAGGAAGTCCTCCTCGCGGCGCACGGTCCGCTCCACGGGCGGGGACGCGCCCGCGACGAGGCGCGCGCGCAGCTCGACCGAGATCCGCCAGGTGGCCCCGGTCGTCGCGGTGAGCGCCGGCTCCGTCGCGCGCACCTCCCCGTCCAGCACCGCCCCGGACCCCTCGCCGCCGTTCGCGCCGCGGCGGGCGAGCTCGCTCCGGAGCGCTGAGGTGACGACCGCGCCCAGCTCCGGCTCGGTCGAGCCGTTCACGAAGGGGCGGACGTCGATCCGGCTCACCCCTCCCGCCGCGACGTAGCGCTGGCTGAAGTGGTACCCGCAGCCGGCGAGCGCCAGCACCGCGACGAGGAGCGAGGCGCGCCTCATCGGCTACCCCCCGACGACGAAATTCACGAGCCGCTTCGGGACGAAGACCACCTTGCGGACGGTCTTCCCCGCGAGGTGCGCCTGCACGCGCTCCTCCGCCTCGGCGAGCGCGCGGACCTCCGCCTCGCCCGCGGAGGCCGGGGCCTGCACCTCACCGCGAAGCTTCCCGTTCACCTGGACCGCGATGGTGACGGTGTCCGCGAGCACGAGCGCGGGGTCGAACGTGGGCCAGGGCTCGTCCACGAGCAGCCGGTCCTTCGCGGCCGGCCCGATGACCTCGTGCCAGAGCTCCTCTGCGACGTGCGGCGCGAAGGGCGAGAGCAGCGAGGCGAGCGCGACGAGCGCCTCCCGCACCGCAGCCCGGTCGGCGTCGGTCTTCGGCTCGAGCGGGTAGAGCTCGTTCACGAGCTCCATCAGCGCCGCGATGGAGGTGTTGAACTTGAGCTCCTTGTCGAACCCCTCCGTCACGCGCTGGACGGTCCGGTGCGTGCGCCGGCGCAGCTCGAGGAAGGGCCCCTGGGCGCCCGGGAGGTGCTCCGGCCCGGCGCGGAAACAGTCCTGGCGCGCGTGGTAGAGCCGCCAGACGCGCGCGAGGAAGCGGAAGAGCCCGTCCACCTGGTCGTCGGACCAGTCGATGTCCTTCTCCGGCGGGGCGGCGAACAGGATGAAGAGCCGGAGGGTGTCCGCGCCGTACTTCCGCACCATCGGGCCGGGCTGGACGACGTTCCCCCAGCGCTTCGACATCTTCCGGCCGTCGGGCCCGTTCACGATGCCCTGGGTGACGAGCCGTTCGCAGGGCTCGTCCTCGTGCACGAGGCCGAGCTGGTGCATCACCCGGTGCCAGAACCGGAAGTAGAGCAGGTGCATCACCGCGTGCTCGGGACCGCCGACGTAGACGTCGATGGGGAGCCAGCGCTTCGCCGCCTCGGGGTCGAACGGCCGCTTGTCGTCGTGCGGCGAGAGGAAGCGCGCGTAGTACCAGGACGAGTCGACGAACGTGTCCATCGTCTCGACCTCGCGCCGCGCGGGCTTCCCGCACTTCGGGCAGGTCACGTTCACGAAGGACGGCACCTTCGCGAGCGGCGGCTCGCCCTTCCCCGTGATGATCGCCTCGTCGGGGAGGACCACCGGCAGCTGGTCGTCCGGCACCGGCACGATCCCGTCCGTCCCGCAGTAGATGACCGGGATGGGCGTGCCCCAGTAGCGCTGGCGCGAGAAGCCCCAGTCGCGCAGGTGCCACCGGACGGTCGGCTTGCCGAAGCCCTTCGCCTTCGCCTCGTCCGCCATCGCCTCGCGGGCGGGGGCGCTCCCGAGGCCGGTGAAGCGGCCGGAGCCCTCGAGCACGCCGTCCTCGGTGTAGGCCTTCGCGAGCTGGTCGCCGGGCGGGAGCTTCTCCCCCTTCGCCGGCTGGATGACGACGCGCACCGGGAGGCCGTACTTGCGCGCGAACTCGAAGTCGCGCTGGTCGTGGGCGGGGACGCTCATCACCGCGCCCGTGCCGTACCCGGCGAGCACGAAGTTCGCGAGCCAGACCGGGACCCGCTCGCCGGTGTAGGGGTTCACCGCGTGCGCGCCGGTGAAGACGCCCTCCTTCGGCGCGTCCTCCCCCGTCCGCTCTGCCGCCTCGGTCTTGCGCGTGCGCTCGACGAAGGCGCGGACCTCCGCGGCCCGCTCCGGCACCGTGACCTTCTCGACGAGCGGGTGCTCGGGGGCGAGCACCACGTAGGTGCAGCCGAAGATGGTGTCGACCCGGGTGGTGAAGACGTCGATGCTCGCCTGCCCCGGCACCGGGAACGCGACCTCCGCGCCCACGCTCTTGCCGATCCAGTTGCGCTGCATCGTGAGGATGCGCTCGGGCCACGCCGTGAGCCGGTCGAGCCCGTCCAGCAGGTCCTGCGCGAACGCGGTGATCCGGAACGCCCACTCCGGGATCACCTTCTCGACGACGGGCGACTCGCAGCGCTCGCAGCGCCCGTCCACCACCTGCTCGTTCGCGATGACCGTGTTGCAGCCGGTGCACCAGTTGGCCTTGCCCTCGCGCCGGTAGACGATCCCTCGCTCGAGCATCCGCAGGAAGAACCACTGGTTCCACCGGTAGTACTCGGGCTCGCAGGTCGCGATCTCGCGGCTCCAGTCGAACGAGTAGCCGAGGCTCTTCATCTCGGCCCGGAACGCGACGATGTTCTCCCGCGTCCGCTCGCCGGGGTGGCGGCCGTCCTTGATCGCGGCGTTCTCGGCCGGCAGGCCGAGCGCGTCGAAGCCGATGGGGTGGATGACGTCGAACCCGCGCATCCGGAGGTACCGGGCGAGGGCGTCGCCGATCGTGTAGACGCGCCCGTGGCCCATGTGCATGGCGCCCGACGGATACGGGAACATCTCGAGCACGTACCGGGGCTCCGCGTCCGGGCGGCCCCGGTCTTGAAGGCGCCCGCCTGCTCCCATCGGGTCTGCCAGCGGGGCTCGATCGAGTGGGGCTCGTAGCGCTCGTTCATCGACATAGGGGGGCGGATATTATCGTCCGACCGACCCCGCACGCCACAGGAGCGAGCCTCCATGTTCCCGCCCGTCCACGACGAAGACATCCGCACGCCGGGTTCGGCATGGGGGTGGAGCGCTGCGTCGCGTGGGTGTGCGGGCTCCACCACGTCCGGGAGACGATCCCGTTCGCTCGGATGATGGAGCGGATCACGCCGTGAGATCCGTGTCTCGACGACTTGGACCTGGACTTGGACCTGGACTTGGACCTGGACCTGGACTTGGACCTGGACCTGGACTTGGACCTGGACCTGGACCTGGACCGCCGGTGGTCGAGGTCGAGGTCGAGGTCGACGTCGAGGTCGAGGTCGAGGTCCAGGTCCACGACCACGTCCACGTCCACGTCCACGACGACGTTCACGTGTTCGGCTCGCGGGTCACCCGATCCGCAGCAGCCCCCTCACCGCCTCGACCACCTGCGCCGCCTGGACCGGCTTCACGAGGTAGGCGCTCGCGCCCAGGCTCATCGCGCGGCGCCGGTCCGCCTCGGCGCCCTCGGTCGTGATGACCACCACCGGGACGCGCTGGTGGACGCCGCCCGCGCGCAAGAGCGCGACGAGCTTCAGCCCGTCGAGCAGCGGCATGTTGATGTCGGTGAGCACGACGTCGAACGCCGCGCTGGAGAGCTTGCGCCAGGCGTCGGCGCCGTCGGTCGCCTCGACCGCGCTCATCCCCGGGATGCGCTGGAGCGCGTACGCGAGCTGCCTGCGCATCGCGCCGCTGTCGTCCACCACCAGTGCATGGAGCTGCGCCATCCCCGCTCAACCCTCCCGGGCGAACCGCGCGACGCGCGCCGCGAGCCCGTCCAGCGGCAGGAGCTCGTCGAGCGCGCCGCTCTCGGCCGCCGCTTGGGGCATGCCGTATATCACGGCGGTCTCCTGTGACTCCGCGAGCGTGAGCCCGCCCCGGGCCTTCAACGCGCGGATGCCGCGCTTGCCGTCCTGGCCCATGCCGGTGAGCACGACGCCGCAGGCCCGCGCTCCCATCTCGCGGGCGACCGACTCGAGCAGCCGATCCACGGACGGCACGTGGCCCCGGGCCGACGAGGGCAGCTCCTCCGGCGGGGTCGAGACGTGGAGCGAGCCGTCCCGCGCCCGCCGCAGCTCGAGGTGGCGGCCGCCTGGGGCGACGAGGACGCGCCCCGGTGCGAGGAGGTCCCCCTCCTCCGCCTCCTTCACGCTGAACGGCGTGACGCGGCCGAGCCGCTCTGCGAACGCCGCGGTGAACCGCTCCGGCATGTGCTGCACCACCAGGATCGCGGCCGGCAGGTCCGGGGGCAGCGCGGAGAGGAGCCGGGTGACCGCCTGCGGGCCGCCCGTCGAGGCCCCCACCGCGATGACCCGCGGCTCGCGCGCGTCCGCGAGCTCGCGGCGGGCGCGGGCGCGGGCGCCCGGATCGATCGACGACGCGAGGTTCTCCGGGCGCAGCGAGCGGAGCAGCTCGCACTTCTCGACCAGCAGCTGCGCGATGGTGTCGAACGGCGCCCCGCCCTCCGGCTTCGCGACGAAGTCGAGGGCGCCGAGCTCGAGCGCCTTGAAGACGTCCGCGCGGTGCGACTGCGAAGACACCACGACGACCGGGGTCGGCCGCCGCGCCATGAGGAGGCGCAGGAACGTGAACCCGTCCATGCGCGGCATCTGGAGGTCGAGGAAGACCATGTCCGGCTCGAGCCGGAGCACCTGGCGGAGCGCCTCCTCGCCGTCCCGCGCCACGCCGACCACCACCACGTTGAGCGCGCCCTCGAGGATCCGGCCCACCGCGTTCCGGGTCGCGTCGGAGTCGTCGACGAGCACGATGCGCGTCGGCGCAGCCCAGTGACGGCGGGGGAGCCCGTGGCTCACGCGAGCCCCTCCCCCGGCGCGTCGCGCCGAGGCTTGCGGTAGACGAGGTCGTTCTTCAGGTGGACGATCTCGAAGTCGGCGGTGAGGTTCACGAGCGACTCGGAGTGGCCGAGCAGGAGCCAGCCGCCGTCGCGCAGCTTCTCGTGGAACTGCGCGAGCACCTGCTTGCGCGCCGGGAGGTCGAAGTAGATGAGCACGTTCCGGCAGATGAGCACGTCCAGGCGCGCCATCGTGGCGAGCGCGTGCGGATCGAGCAGGTTCTCCCGCGAGAACCGGACCATCCGCTTGATCGCCACGTCGATCGACCACTTCCCCTCGCGCAGGTGGAACCAGCGCCGCAGCGACTCCGCCTCGACGTTCCGGAACGCGTGCTCGCCGTAGACGCCGGCGCGCGCGTGCTCGATGCAGCGGTTGGAGATGTCGCAGCCGACGATCTCGACGTTCCAGCCGTCGAACCGGCGCGACTCCTTCACCAGGACGGCGATGGTGTACGCCTCCTCGCCGGTCGAGCAGCCGGCCGAGAGGATCCGCAGCGTCCGGTCGGTCTCGCGGACCCGGGCGAGCTCCGGGAGGATCTCCTGCGCGAGCGCGTCGAGCTGGTGGGGCTCGCGGTAGAAGTAGGTCTCGTTGGTGGTGACGAGCTCGATCGCCTTCTGCAGCTCGACCACCCGCCCGGGGTCGAAGCGGAGGTGGTGGTGGTACGCGGAAAACGTCGCGAGCCCGAGCGCCTCGAGCCTCGGCCGGAGCCGTCGCTCCAGCAGGAAGCGGGTGTCCTCCCGGAAGAAGATCCCGCAGTGTTGGTGGACGAGGTCGCGGAGGAGCCGGAACTCCTCCTCCGTCATCCGCGGCGCCAGCTCGCCCGTGCGCCACATGCGCTACCGGCCCCCGAGGGCGCGCGCCGCCTCGCCGAACGTCCGCGCGACGAGCGGGTCCGGGTCGCACGCGGCGAGCCGCTCCGCGTCCGGGAGCAGGCTCCGATCGCCGCGGTCGCGCATCGCCTCCGCCGCGGCGCGGCGCACGTCCCAGCGCGGGCTCTCCGCCGCGTCGCGCAGGGCCCGCGCGCCGTCGGGCCCGGACAGGCGCCCGGCCGCGGCCACCGCGGCCTTCACCACCTCCGGGTCCTCGTGCCGGAGGGCCCGCGCGATCGCCTCGCCCGGCACGGTCCCGAGCGCCGCGAGCGCCCGGAGCGCAGCGGTCGTCACGACCGGCGGGGCCTCCGGATCGAGGACCACCGCGGCCAGGTCGCCCGCGCGCGCCGTCCCCCCGCAAGCGCCGAGCGCCTCCGCCGCCGCCGCCCGGACCGGGTGCTCCGGATCGCGCAGCAGGCGGACGAGGCGCGGGGCGGCCGCGGCCGACAGCGCGGTGGACGCCGCGGACAGCTCGGCGGACGCCGCGCCCGCCCGCGCGGCGTCCGCGATCGCCCGCGCCGCGGCGACGCGCACGGTCCAGACCGCGTCCGCGAGCCCCTCGAGGAGCACGGCGCCGACGTCCGCCGGCAGGTGCCCGCGCTGCGCGAAGGTGCCGACCGCGGCCACCGCCGCGGCCCGCTCGGCCGCGCCGCTCGCGCGGACCCCGTCGAGCACCGAGCGGAGATCCTCCTCGCGGCCGATGGCCCCCAGGGTCCGGTAGGCGGCGGCGGTGCCCTGGGCCTCGGCGCGCGCCCGCACCGCCGCGAGGACCGCGTCGCGCTCGGGCTCGCCGGACATCGCGATGCGGACGAGCGCCGACGCGGCGAGCCCCGCGGCGGCCGCGTCCCCGTCGCCGAGCAGGCCCGCGAGCGGGGGGACCCCGCGCGCGTCCCGGAGCCGGCCGAGCGCGGCGATCGCCTCCATCTGCACGAGCGAGGAGCCGTCGCTCGCCTCGCGCACGACGTTCTCGAAGGACGCCGGGCTGCCGAGGCGGGCCAGCGCGGCGAGCGCGGTGATGCGCGCGAGTGGCCCGAGGCGCGGGAGCGCCGCGGCGAGCGCCTCGCGCAGCTCCGGCCCGGGCGGGAGCCCGTCGAGCGCGTCCTCGACGAGCGCGCGCAGCCGCTCGTCCTCCGCGAGCCGGACCATGGCGCCGGCGTGGCGTGCCGCCCCGACCGCGGCGAGCGCCGTGAGCGCGCCGAGGGCGGCGGGGGCGGCGTCCGATTCGAGCGCGGCCGCCCACGCCTCGACGAGGCCCGGGTCCCGCGCCGCGGCGGCGCGGATCCCGTCGAGCACCGGACCGAGCTCGAGGAGCTCCCGGCGCGTCCGCTGGCTCCCGAGCGCGGCGAGGGCCGCCTCGCGAGCGGCCCGGGAAGGATCCGCGATGCCGCGCGCGAGGAGCGGGAGCGCGGCGGTGTCCTCGGAGGCGCCGACCATCCGGAACAGCGGCCGGCGCAGCACCCGATCCGCGAGGAGCCGCTCGATGACGGGCGTCGCGAGGCTGGCGCGCAGCTTCGCGAGCGCCTCGATCGCGGACAGCCGCAGGATCGCGTCGTCCGACTCGGCCGCGGCGCGGAGCGCCTCGAGCGCCTCCCCTCCGCCGATCTTCCCGAGCGCGTCGACGATGGCGCTCCGGACGTTCGAATCCGGATCGGCGAGCTGCGCCGTGAGCGGCGGGACCGCGCGCCGGTCCGCGATCTCGCCGAGGACCCCGGCGGCGGCCTGGCGGAGGTCGGAGTCCGCGGTCGCGAGGCGCGCGACGAGCGGCGCGACCGCGGGCGCGCCGAGCTTCGCGAGCGCCGCCGCGGCGGCCTCGCGCGCGCCCACCCCCGGGCCGCCCGCGAGCACCTCGAGGAGGCCCGGGAGCGCGACCTCGGCGTGCGGCCCTCGCGCGATCCGCTCGACCGCGGCCGATCGGACACGCCAGCTCGGATCGGCGAGCCGCTCGAGCAGCGCCCCGCGGTCCGCGGGATCGGCGAGATCGAGCTCCGGGACCGCGCGGTAGCGCGTCTCCTCGTCCGCGTGGGCGGCCCGGGCGCGCGCGCCCGCGGGGTCGGTCGCGCTCATGCCCGCCGCGACGCCTCCGCCTGCGCGCGCGCCGCCTCCGGCTCGCCCGGCACGGCAGGGTCGAGGAGCGCCTTCACGTTGAGGAGGAGCCGGAGCGAGGCGCCGCCTCGGCCGCCCACGCGCTCGCCACCGCACACGCCGAGGAAGAACCGCGGCCCCGCCTCGGCCCCGAGGACGGGCGCAGGGCGGATCTCGGAGCGCGGGAGTCGCAGCACCTCCCGGACCTCGTCCACGACGAGCGCGATCCGGCGGCGCGCCACGTTCACCACGAGGAAGCGGCTCTTCCGCGTCGGAGCAGCGATCGGCAGGCCGAGCCGCTTCCGGACGTCGAGCACCGGGATGACGTCGCCCCGGAGCCGGATCACTCCCTCCACGAAAGCGGGTGCGCGCGGCACGGGCGTGATCGGGAGCGGGTGGATGATCTCTCGGACCCGCATGATGTCGAGCGCGTAGTCCTCCCCCCCGACCCGGAAGGTGCAGAGCTGCGCGAGCGGGTCGGCGACGGCGCCGCGCGCGGGCTCAGGCGGCGCCATCGGTCCTCCCCGAGCGGCGCTCGCCGGGCGGCGCGCGGCGGAGCAGCGCCACGACGTCGAGGACGGTGAAGAGCCGGTCCCCCTCGCGGCCGATCCCGGCGATGAACTCGGCGCGGTCGCCCGCGATCCCCTGCGGGCACGGCTCGATCGTCCCCGGACGGAGCCGGACGACGCTCGCGATCCGGTCCACCTTCAGCCCGGTGGCGCCCTCCCCGGCGTCCAGGATCACGATCTTCCCCTCGCCCGCGTCGGCGGACGGCCCGAGGCCGAGGCGCCGCCGAGGATCGAGGACGGCGACCACCTCGCCGCGCACCGTGACCACCCCGAGGATGTGGGCCGGGGCGCGCGGGACCTCGGTGATCGGCGGCGAGCGGACCACCTCGCGGACGCGCTCGATCGCGACGGCGAACTCCTCCGCGCCGAGCAGGAAGGTGAGGAACTCCTCGCGCGCGAGCACCGGCGCCGCCGCCACGGCGACCGCGTCCGGGGCGGCGAGCTCGCCGAGCGCGGGACCCGCCTCGTCGTCGCGGAAGAAGAACTCCTCGAGCGGATCCGTGGGCGAGGGAGGCGGCGCGGGCACTGGCGCGGGGGCCGCGGCGGGCGGAGGGCGCCGCGACGCGACGGGCCCCTTCGCGAGGGCCGCGGGCGAGACCACCGCGAACTCCCCCGCGCGCGCGGGGTGGTCGGGCTCGAGCACCGGCCCGGGAACCGGTGGGACGTACGGCGGCGCGCCGGAGCCGGGGCGCCAGGTGCGGAACTTCCCCTCGTCGGGCGGGGCCTCCCTGGGCGCCTCGGGCAGCCCCTGGAGCCGGGCCGCGAGGGCGCCCTGGAGGACGTCGTCCTCGGTGAGGACCGGGGCGTCCGCGGGAAGGGTCGAGGGGGAGTGCGGCGTTTGCTCGCGAGGCGCGGCGTCGCGCGCCCTGGCGGCGGCCTCCTCGGCCTCTCGCGCCCGGGCCCGCTCCTTGGCCCTCTTCCGGATCTCCAGGAAGTCCATTTCGGCTGCCCCGCGGCGCCCCGAGTCTACCGCGCCCGCTCGGCGCTTCCCAGGTGCGCGGCGAGGTCGGCCGCGGCCGCCTCGACCACCTCGGCGCCGACGGTCGCCGCCTCGCGGGCGAAGGCCTCGAGGAGCGCGTTCGCCGCGAGCTGGTTCACCCGCCGCGGCACGCCGCCGGAGAGCCGGTGCATCGCCTCCACGGCGCCGGCCTCGAAGAGCGGCTCGCGGCGGCCCGCGACGGAGAGCCGGTGGGCGAGATACCGGCCGGTCTCGCCCGCGTCGAGCGCGCCGACGTGGTAGGCGACCCCCACCCGCTGCGCGAACGCCTCGCCGCCGCGGTCGCGGAGCCGCTCGCGGAGCTCGGGCTGGCCCACCAGGACGAGCCCCACCAGGGCGCGGTCGTCCGCGGCGAGGTTCGTGAGGAGCCGGAGCTCGTCGAAGGCGGCGCGTCCGGGGAGGAGCTGCGCCTCGTCGACGACGACGACCGCGAACCGCCCCTCGCCGTCGAGGCGCGCCACGTGCTCGGCGAGCGCCGCGAACGCGTCTGCCTTCCGGCGCGCCCGCGGGAGCCCGAACCCCTCGCCGATCGCCCCGAGGAGCTGCGCCGCGGGCAGCGCGGGGTGGATGACGAAGCTGAAGCGGCAGCGATCGACGTACGCGTCGACGAGCGCGCGAGAGAGCGTGGTCTTCCCCGCCCCGATCTCGCCGGTGAGCACCGCCACCTCGCGCTCCTCGAGCGCGTGCGAGAGCCGGGCGAGCGCCTCCGCGTGCTGCCGGGACGGGAAGAGGAACTCGGGGTCGGGCGTCTTCGAGAAGGGCTTCCTGGAGAGGCCGAAGAACTCGAGGTACATCGGGCAGCGGAGGCGCAGGCGCCTCACGCCCTCCGCAGCGGGATCGGGGGCGCGGGCTCGTGGAGCCCGTCTCCGGAGACGACTTCTTCGATGACGGCGCCGACGTCGAGCACGAGGACGGTGCGGCGGCTCCCCAGGTCCGTCGCGCCGGCGATGCCGCGCACGTTCTGGAGCTGGACGCCGAGGGGCTTCACGACGATGTCCTGCTGGCCGACGAGCTCGTCCACCGCCATGCCGAGCCGCTCCTGCGCGAGCCCGACCACGACCACGAAGGACGACTCGGGGGCGGACGCACCGTCGAGGTCGAAGAAGCGCGCGAGCCGGACGAGCGGCAGGGTCGAGCCGCGCACCGAGATCACCTCGCGCGTGGAGACCGTCCGGATGTCCCGCGCGCGCACCTCCAGGATCTCGAGGACGCTGTTCAGCGGGACGGCGTAGGTCCGGCCCGCGGCGGAGACCACCAGCGCCCGGATGATCGCGAGGGTGACCGGCAGCGTGATCTCGAAGCGGGTGCCGGCGCCGCGCTCGCTCTGCAGGTCGATGATGCCGGACAGGTTCGCGATGTTGTTCTTCACGACGTCCAGTCCGACGCCGCGACCCGAGAGCGAGGTCACCTGCCGGGCGGTCGAGAACCCCGGCACGAAGATGAGGTTCATCACCTCGCGTCGCGACAGCTCGCGCACCGCCTGGGCGGTGGCGAGGCCGCGCGCGACCGCGACCTCGCGGATCCGGTCCTCGTCGATGCCGGCGCCGTCGTCCTCGACCGCGATGAGGACGTGGTTCCCCTTCTGCTGCGCGGAGAGCCGGATGTGCCCCGCCCGCGGCTTGCCCGCGCGCGCGCGCGCCTCCGGCGGCTCGATGGCGTGGTCGATCGAGTTCCGGATGAGGTGCATGAGCGGATCGGAGAGATCCTCGACGATGAGCTTGTCCAGCTCGACGTCGCCGCCAGAGACCTCGAGCTCGACCTCCTTGCCGACCTCGCGCGCGATCTTCCGCACCATCCGCGCGAGCTTGTCGAAGATCTGGTCGAGCGGGACCATCCGGACCTCGAGGATCCCGTCCTGCAGCTCCGCCAGCCGCCGCTCCAGCCCGCGGTTCGCGTGGAAGAGCTCCCCGGTCAGCGACGCGTCCCCGCCCTGTGCCTTCAGCCGGTCGGCGATCGACTGGAGCGAGGACTTCACGAGCACGAGCTCGCCGACCACGTTCATGAGCCAGTCGAGCTTGTGGATGTCCACCCGGACCGACTGCGACACGGACCGGAGCGACGGCGCCTCCTCGGCGCGCGGGGCCTCGGCGGGTCGCTCCGGCGCGGTCCGCGCAGGCGCGGCGGCCGGGGTCCCGTCGGCGGGCGCGGGCGCAGGCGCGGGCGGCGCGCCGGTCCGGGCGATCGGCTCGACCCCCGCCGCGGTCCCCGCCTCGCGCTGGACGACGTCCCGCGCCTCCTGCGAGGCGACGAGGAGCGCGAAGGCGATCGCGGAGGGGTCGCGCCCGTCGGACGCAGGGAGCGTCGAGACCACCTCGCCGATCCGCTTCAGCCGCGCCGAGAGCGCCGAGAGCTCCTGGTCGAACGAGGCGAGATCGTAGCTCACCCGCACGCGGAAGAGGCCGACGCCCTTCTGCACGTTGGCGCGGAGCCGGTGCTCCTCGTACTCGGTGAGCACCGAGCGGACCTCGCGCGGGAGGTCGACTGCGTCGAGCGGGTCGCCCTCGTCCGCCGCCAGGGGCGCCTCCCGCGCGCGCAGGCGGTCGGTTAGGCGCGCCGCCGCGTCGGTGGTGCGCGGCGCCTCCCCGGCGGACTCCTCCGCGATGATGCGGGAGAGGACCTCGGGCACCTCGAGGAGCAGGTCGAGCGCGGACCGCTCCAGGCGGCGGCGCCCCATCCGCGCGTCGTCGAGCAGGTCCTCGAGGGCGTGGGCGAGCCGGGACATCCGCTCGACCCCGAACATCGCCGCGAGTCCCTTCAGCGAGTGCGCGGCGCGGAACACCGCGTTCACCGCGTCGGGCGGCGGGTCGCCGCCCTCGAGGTGCATGAGCTCGCGCCCGAGCAGGTCGATCGTCTCCTGCGCCTCGGAGACGAACTCCGCGACCGCCTTGGGCGTCCTATCCGTGGTCATCGGGCGGCGGCCGGCGCGGACGTGCCGCGGCGGCCCCGCTCAACGTACCACGCCGCCCACATGGGGCAAGGCGCGGGCCCGCGGCGGCATCTCCACGCGCGAGGGCGGCGCGAGCACCTCGACCTCGACCGCGAGGGCGGTGCGCGCGGTGGCGAGGTCGCGCTGCAGCGCGCGCGCCTCGCCGAGCAGGATCTGCCGGCGCACGGGGCGCACCAGGCTCGCCTCGAGCCAGAGGCGCGCCGCGAGGGCCGCGTCGCCGCCCGCGATGGGCGGCATCGCGGTGGCGAACGCCTCGCTCCCGGCGCGCGCGAGCGCCTCGCAGGCGGTGCGGGCGGCGTGCAGGAACGCGTCCGGCGCGAGCGGGACCTCCGGCAGGCCGAAGCAGAAGACGCGAGCCGGCGCGATCCGTCCGCCGGAGGGCAGGAGCAGCGCCTCGCCGGGCGCCGCGCCGAAGAGATCGTTCCGGATGGCCCGCGAGATCGCGCCACACAGCCGCCAATCGGCGTACCCCGCGAGCCCCTGCAGGGGCCGCTCCGGGCCGACGAGGACCGCGAGCGCGTCGACGTCGAGCGCGTCCACGGCCGAGAGCCCCAGCTCCGCAACCTCGATCTTCAGCGCCACGTCGCCCTCTCGCCCCTCTCCGGATTCCTCAGACGCCCGCGCGCCGCCGCTCCTCCGGCAGCGTGGAGGCGATCTTGTCGAGCACGCCGTTCACGAACGCGCCGGTGCTCTCCGAGCCGTACTTCTTCCCGAGCTCGATCGCCTCGTTGATCGCGACCTTCACGGGCACGTCCGTGCGGAGGAGCTCGTATGCGGCGAGCCGGAGCACGTTCCGGTCCACCTTGGCCATGCGGTCGAGCCGCCAGTTCGCGGACGCCCGCTCGATCTCCTCGTCGATCGCCCGCCGGTGCGCGGCGACGCCCCGGACGAGCGCCTCCGCGTGCGACTGCACCTCCCGCTCCACCGGCTCGAAGCTCCGCCAGAACCGCGCGAGCGCCTCGTCGATTCCCTCGGCGGCGACGTCGATCTGGTAGAGCGCCTGGAGGGCGCGCTCGCGGGCCTTGGTTCGGCGGGCGGGCAAGGTCACTCCCGCCGGCGGGGGCCGCCGAGCTTCGCGACCTCGCGGAGGACGTTCGCCTGCTCGATGGCGGCCATCGCCGCCTCCGCCCCCTTGTTCCCGGCCTTCACGCCCGCGCGCTCCAGGGCCTGCTCCATCGTGTCGCAGGTGAGGATGCCCATCGCCACGGCGCAGTCCGCCTCGAGGGCGACCACGCCGACGCCCTTCGTGGCCTCGGCGGCGACGTACTCGAAGTGCGGGGTGCCGCCGCGGATCACCGCGCCGAGCGCGAGCACCGCGTCGTACCGGCCAGCGCGGGCGACCCGCCGGAGCAGCGCCGAGACCTCGAAGGTGCCCGGGCAGCGGAACACGTCGAGGTCCGTGTCCTTCACGCCGTGCCGCTTGAGGGTGTCGAGCGCGCCCGAGAGCAGCTGCTCCGTCACGAGTGAGTTGAAGCGCGAGACCACCACGGCGACCTTGAGCCCGGTCGCGACGAGCGACCCTTCGTACACGTTCATCGGCCGTTCCTCCTTTTCGTCGGGCGCGCGCGCACCGGGCGGCGACCCTTGGCCGTGCGCGCGGTGGCGACGGCGGTGAGCGTGAGCAGGTGCCCGAGCTTGTCCCGCTTGGTCGCGAGGTAGGC
>WNGL01003813.1_pt1 | contig 30898 bp, 29 predicted proteins | sample 5400591 | NCBI WGS metagenome assembly WNGL01 (sample SAMN13153377, study PRJNA577476) | soil metagenome | isolation source: 80 cm soil or saprolite under Garry oak tree replicate 1 | place: USA:California | collected 2016-06-15 | reverse complement strand
TGGAAACCATCATGCCCGAAGTCCTGCCGGTTTCTGCAAAGCAATGGTCGGTCTGGATGGCTGAGGCCCAGGCCGCGGCCGCTAAAGGACTTTGGCGTGACGCGATCCATCTTGCCTACTGGGCCGGAATTTCGTTTCTTGAAGAGCGCGGCTCGTGGCGGCCAGACCAGGCCCGCACCCCGCGCGAATACCTGCGTCTGATACCTGCGACCAGCGAGCATCGCCCGGCGCTTTCTACCCTCACTCGCCAGCTTGAAGTCATTTGGTACGGCCATCAGCAAGCAGGCCCGGAAACCTTTGCCGAAACGATCGCCCACCTGGAGAATCTCGGATGCCGCCAGGTATAAGCCCGGGGGACCGCAAGATCCTCAGCATTGCTGGCGTGGCGTTTCTTGTTCTTGTCCTCCTGGGATTTCTCTTCGCACCTGCCGGCCACACCGATAGCCATTCCGCCACAAGCTACTCCACCGCGTCGGAAGGCGCGAAAGCCGCGTACTTGCTGCTACAGCAGTTGGGATATCACGTCGAGCGCTGGCAGCACCCTCCGACATCTCTTACGCCCGCCAAACACACAGTTCTCATCATTGCCGATCCCGAAGTCATGCCAAACGAAAAGCAGCGGGCGTCGTTAGAGCAATTTGTTTCTGGCGGAGGGCGAATCATTGCGACCGGAATTTTTGGCGCCAGATTTATGCCGGAGGATTCCTCAGAGTACAACCCGCTGCCCAGCAATCCGCAAACCGAGTTTAATGCGCTGGCGCCATCCGCCATCACCCGCGCGGCTCCCAAGATTACTCTCGCGCCCGTGGCCAAGTGGTCGCAAACTTCCGGTATCTCGGTTTATGGAGACGAAGATCAGACAGTGGTCACGCGATATCCGCATGGGGAAGGCGATGCGATCTGGATGGCCTCAGCCACTCCATTTACTAATGCTGGAATCAAGCAGCCGAATAACCTCGAATTCCTGTTGGCTGCAATCGGCGATAAGCAGCAAACGCGGGTGCTATTCGACGAGTATGTCCACGGCTTTGGCGAGAGGGAGACATCCGAGAAAAGCCATCCCTTAATGATTGCCTTGTTCGCACAGTCTGTGGTGCTTGCCATCGCTGCCCTGTTCACATTTTCTCGGCGCAGTGGCCCAGTACGCCCGTTGCCTCCGGAGAGCCGTCTTGCTCCCCTGGAGTTTGTGGAAACATTGGGCGGCCTCTATCAGCAGGCCCATGCGGCCTCGGTCGCCGTGGATGTTTACGACCAGCGCTTCCAGTACTGGATCACACGTCGGCTCGGTATCGGCAATAAAGCGTCGCCCGAAGATCTCGACCGCGCGGTCCGCGAGCGCTGGGATTTTCATGATGATCAATTCTTATCCACGCTGCGGTCGGCTGCGTCAGCCCGCTATCATCCCGACCTTCCCCAGGGCCAGGCGCTCAAAATCGTGCAGTCGCTTTATGAGTATGCTGTAAAGCTCAAACTGTTTCCTGTTCCTGACAAGGAGAAGCATTAAATGCAAGCTGTTCCGCACTTACTTGATCATCTGCGTCAGCAGACCGGCAAAGTTATCGTCGGACAAACAGAATTTCGCGACCAGTGTCTGATTACTTTGCTGTGCCGCAGCCATGCCCTTCTCGAAGGCGTGCCCGGAGTGGCAAAAACTCTGGTGGTCAAAACCCTTTCGCGCATTCTGGGACTCGAATTCCAGCGCGTGCAGTGTACTTCTGACCTGATGCCTGCAGACATTGTTGGAACCAACATTCTGAATATGGCAACCAGCGATTTTAGTCTGCACAAAGGCCCGGTATTCACCGACCTGCTTTTGGTCGACGAAATCAATCGCATGCCTCCCCGCACCCAGGCCGCACTGCTCGAATGCATGGAGGAGTATCAGGTCACTATCGACGGCACGCGTTACCAACTCCCAGCAGAATTCAGCGTGTTTGCGACGCAGAACCCGGTGGAATTTGAAGGCACGTATCCTCTGCCCGAGGCCCAGCTTGACCGCTTTCTCTTGAAAATTCGAGTTGGATATCCTACCGCCGCCGACGAGATTCAAATCCTCGCGAACGTGCAGAATGGGTTCGAAGCGCGCGACATCGACAGCATGGGACTCGAGAAGTTACCTCCCGGTCTGCTCATGCAAGCGCAGCAGGAAGTGAAGGCGGTCAAAGTTGAACCGGCGCTCTTCAGCTACATCGTTCAGATCGCACGACGCACACGCGACTGGCCTTCGCTATCGCTTGGCGCAAGCCCTCGCGCTGCGATCAGCGTGATGATCGTTGCCCGCGCCATCGCCGCGCTGGATGCCCGTGACTACGTTATCCCCGACGACGTCAAAGCCGCTTCTCCGCCAGTGCTCAGGCATCGCGTTGTCCTCAAGCCGGAAGCCGATCTTGAAGGGCTTACCGCGGACCTCATCATCACCGACGTGCTTCGCGCAGTCGAGGTTCCGAAGTGACAAATTCGGCTCCAAGCTCTGCCACGCTTATTCCGCTTGCCGTCACTGCTAAGGCTGAACGGCGCAAGCGGCTGGCCGGAGCTTTCGGACCGCGCTTCTTCTTACTGATTTTGATTGGCCTGGTTTGGCTGGGTACGGCGTTCCATGACTCGCGTTTCTTCTATGCTCTGGCAGGATGGGACTTGCTCGTCGTGATCGCGTGGGCCGTTGATCTCGCAACTTTGCCCAGCCCTCAGAATTTTTCCATTACTCGCCGATGGAAGTCGGCTGCAGCGCTCTCCGTGCCCTCAAAAATTGAGCTCGTGATCGAGAATTCAAGCCGCATGCCGGTGTTTGCGACTCTCATCGACAATGTCCCTCCCCACTTGCGCCCCGAAGCTCCGGAACTCCAAGTCAAGTGCGGGGCGAGAGATGAGGTGGTCGCGTCATACCAGATCACCCCCATGCGGCGCGGTGATGTCGAACTCGGCGCAGTTTACATCCGCTATCAAACTCCGATGCGGATCGCAGAACGCTGGGCCCTGGCGCGTGTTGAACAGAAAGTCTGTGTGTACCCGAACCTCGAAGAGGCGCGGCAGCAATCGGTGTACCTGATTCGCAGCCGTCAAATCGAAATGGAAAAACGCCACGCCCATATCCGCGGCGCTGGCCGTGAATTTGAAAGCCTCCGGGAATACCGCGAAGGCGATGAATTTCGGGACATCTGCTGGACCGCTGCGGGCCGCCGCGGAAAGCTGGTCACGCGTCTGTTTCAAATCGAACGCAGTCAAACCATCTGGCTGGTGCTCGATGCCGGACGCCTGATGCGCGCCCGCATTGCCGGACTCAGCAAACTCGACTTCTCTGTCAACGCCGCGCTCAGCCTGGCTGAAGTCGCCCTCGGCACCGGAGACCGCGTCGGCCTGCTCGCCTACGGACGCCAGGTGCAAAAGCGCATGCTGCCATATCGCGGCAGTGCGCATCTTCGCCAGCTCATCCAGCAGCTCGCCTACGTGCATGAGGAGCCGCTCGAAGGCGATCACCTTCAGGCAGTCAGCGCTCTGCTTTCTACCCAGAAGCGGCGCAGCCTCATCGTCTGGCTCACTGACTTCCCCGAAACCGCGATGACTCCTGAAGTCATCGATGCAGCTTCCGAAGCTGCCATCCGCCATCTCGTCCTGTTTGTTGTGATCGGCCAACCCGACCTCGCCCAACTCGCGGCGCGCGAGCCGGATTCGATTACGGCGATGTACCGCACCACGGCTGCACAGGAGACCCTGCATCGTCGGGAACTGATGCTGGCAAAATTGCGCCAGCGCGGGGCGCTCGCCGTCGAAGTCAACTCTGCGGCCGCGTCGGTCACGGTGGTGAATTCGTATCTGGATGTAAAGCAGCGGAATTTGCTTTAAGCCGAGAGATGAAACTAGCACGGGCGGGGACGCCCGTGCCTCCATAATCGGGTCTAGTATGCGGGCGACTAGGAAGCGGTCTCCCGCCCGGCCCCAAACAGATAAGCGCATAGCAGCACAAGCAACGCCCCCGACATCGCAAATTTCAGCGGCGCCGACAGCCCGGTCGGAGAAACGAACGCTTCCATCGTCCCCGCGATAACCAAAATCGGGACTGTCCCCACGACGAGTGTTGTTGCCTCTCGCCCTGCTATCGCCAGCGAATCTTTCCGGGGCAGCATCCCTGGAAACAGCAGCCCATGCGCGATTTTGAATCCCGCACCGCCCGCAAGAAAAATTGCCGGTAGCTCCAGCGCTCCATGCGGCGCGACAAAACTCCACAGACTCAAACTCATTCCGGCAAGCCCGCAGGCTGTCCCGATGACTCCCATGAGCAGGCCGTTGAAAAACATCATGTAAAGCGTACCGACTCCGGCTGTGACGCCGGCCGCATAGGTCATGAACGACACCGTCATGTTATTGGTCATGATCTCGCTCGATGCCAGCGGCTTGACCGAAATAATCGAATGCGTCCACATCTGCTTGCGCTGGATGGTCTGTACCATTTTCGGGCCGAGTACCTTTAATTGGAAATCCGGATCCTGCAACGTAAGCGCGACTCCGGCGAGCCCTCCCACGACAAATACCACCACTGCCAGCCCGCAATATTTCAAGTTACGCCGGAACATCCTCGGGTACTCCCCTTGGAAGAACCGGAAAATCGCCCAGGGACTCGCGCGATGCCCTGCGTAGATGATATTGTGAGCGCGCGCCATTAACTGATTGAGATAGCGCGCAAAATGGATGGAACTGGGGTCTTGCCGGATGGCGGCCAAGTCAGCGGCGGTCTGCCGGTAGAGCAGGCTGAGCTCTTGCAGCTCACCGTGGCCGAGCGACTTCACACCCGCGCTGCCGCCGCTCACGACCAGCTCTTCCAGCTTCTGCCAGTACGGTTTGCGCTTCTCAATCCAATGTGTGGAGATCACTCGTGCAGTCCCTCGACCGGCTGGATATAGATACCCCTGAACAAATCGCGTTGGAATTGCCGTTGGCGGGGATCGGCAGCCGCTTCCTTGCCCTGGCGACCGATAGTTTACTGCAAATCGTCTTGGTAATCGTCCTCTTAATTATTGGCGCCATCGCTTCGATTGGTTACAGCAGTACTGTGAGCGCAGCCGATCGTTTCTTCTCACAGACCATCGGCGCCATTGTTTTGGTCCTCGCGCCCTTCTGCCTTTATTGGGGATACTTCGCTTTCTTCGAAATTATCTGGCAGGGCAGGACACCGGGCAAGCGCCTGGCCGGAATCCGCGTCATTCATCAGACCGGGAGGCCAATGACCGCAATCGAGGCCATCGGGCGCAACTTAATGCGCGGCGTCGATATTCTGCCCGGCATTTATGGAGTCGGACTGATCTGCATGATGTGCAACCAACAGAACCGCCGGGTGGGCGATTATGTGGCTGGAACGCTCGTCGTCCACGATAAGGCTCTTGAATCCGTCGTGCCAAATTGGGGAGAGGGGGCTGCAGCCGAGCCGGTTCAACCAGAGCTGCGCAAAGTTTCTGCCGACGAGCTGGTTCTGATTGAAACCTACCTGAACCGCCGATACGAACTCGATACCGTAGTGCGCGCCACAACCGCCCAGCGCATCGTTGCCATGGTCGCGGAAAAAACTGGAATGCAAAAGCCCCAAGACCAGCGCGATGACGACTTCCTGGAAGGAATTGCCCGGCAGCTTCGCGATACCGCCAGCTTCCGCTAAGCCCCGGCAACGAGAGGCAAATTTCTTGGCGCGTTTGTTCTATCTCTTTCTAGTTCAGTTTGATTTACAATGCTCATCACAAGAGGATGCCGAATGAGAAAAGTTGCAGTCAGCCTGCTCACAATCTGTCTCACCCTGGCCTCCGCGACTCCGATATATGCCAGGCATCACGTGAACCCAGAAGCCCGCGCTGCCCAGAAACGCAATAAGGCCCGGCAGAAAGCAATGAAAAAAGACATCAGAGCGAAACAGAAAGCCGCAAGGAATCCCAACACTAAACACCAGCCGATTTAGCAATCCCGAGCGACCTACGCATCTTGCGGTCTCTTCGATTGTGCCGACCTAACCCGACCAAGCAGATCGGGTGACTTCATTCGACGGCAGTGTTCCTCAAAGTTCGGGCGCGGTGCTTTCCAATAGAGATCCTCGATCGTATCGAAAACCGGCACATCCAGTCGCAAGGTTGCGAGGGTGCGAAACAATAGGGCGTCGCTCCATGCGTTGAACAGTGATTCCGACAGCAAGCGGGCCTTGCGGATTGACGGATGCCATTCTTGCCAATCCTTCGGAATATCTTCAAGGTGCGGGTATTGAGATAAGGTAAGAGCTGCAGCCTTTGAGCCCCAACCAGGCACACCTGGGAAGCCATCTGCGCTATCGCCGACCACAGCCAAGTAGTCCGGAATCGATTGCGGCTTCACTCCGAACTTGGCTACAACACCGGCTTCATCGCGCAAGATATTGCGTCTGCGGTCCAGCTGAACGACCCGTGTGCCCACAACACACTGACTGAGATCTTTGTCCGGCGTACAAATGAGAACCTGGCTAACGTGATCATCTCGCGCTGCTTTGGCTGCGGCGGACGCGAGCGCATCATCCGCCTCATAGTAGACCATTGGCCATACCACGACTCCCATCGCTTCCAGCGCTTCCTCTAGAATCGGGAACTGCGAGAGCAACTCCGGAGGTACGCCTTCGCTGGTCTTGTATCCGGGATACAGATCGTTCCGAAACGACTCTACGACATGATCGGTTGCAACCCCGATGTGGGTTGCACCGCGCTCGATCATCGAGAGAACGGAGGTCAGGACACCGCGTGTTGCACCGATTTCCTGGCCATTCATATCCGCCGCAGCGGGCACGGCAAAAAAATGCCGGAACAATTCATATGTCCCGTCAATCAGGTGCACGTCCATGCGGCTCCGATCAGTTCGCTCCGAGCGATGTTATAAGATTCTGCCTGTGAATTCGGAAAGCGATCGCCTAGACAGCTTGGTCCCCGCGCTGCAGCTCGTCGGGTTTCAACTGGCTCGGCTATACTACTTGGTTTCCGGTTCCACAGCGGATTACGAGGAACTCTTTTGAAGATTCTGGTTTGCATCAAACAGGTGCCGCAGAAAGACGCGCCACTCAAGCTGAACGAGGGTGGCACCTGGATTCGCGAAGACGTTTCCTACGAAGTCAACGAACCGGATGCCTACGCTCTTGAAGAGGCGCTGCGTCAGAAGGAGAAGCATGGCGGCGAGGTGGTCGCAATCACTGCAGGTCCGGCGCGGGCGCAGCAGGTCTTGCGCGAGGCGCTGGCAAAGGGCGCAGACCGTGCGATTCATCTGGAAGACCCAGGTTTTGTGGGACTCGATGCTTTCAATACCGCGCGAGCATTCGCTGCGGCGATCAAAGACGAGACGTTCGACCTCATCTTTACCGGTCTGCAATCCGATGATTACGGCTTTGCTCAAGCTGGCGTCATTCTCGCTGAGTTGTTGGGCTGGCCGCATGCGACCATCATCATGCAGATCGAAAAGACCGAAGCTGGGATCAAAGTGAAGCGTGAACTCGAAGCCGGTTACTTTCAATTCGTGGAAATGCCGCTGCCCGCCGTGCTTACGATCCAGTCCGGCATCAACAAGCTGCGCTATGCCACGCTGATCGGTATCAAGCAGGCCAAGAACAAGCCGCTGCGCAAAGTGGCCCTTGCCGAAGTGCAATCGGCTATGGGCTCGAACCTGCAGAAGATCGAGCGCATGTACATTCCGCAAAAAAGCAAAAAGACGGAGTATCTGGAAGGCACTCCGGGAGAGATCGCCAAGAAGCTAGTGGACAAATTGCGCAACGAGCTGAGGGTGCTGTGAGCAAGCCCGAGCGCTAAACACGATTTAGGAGGACCAATGTCTGGCAATCAGTTGATTCGCGAAGAAGAAGTTCAATTGGGTGGAGATGAAGCGCAGGGCTCAGTCCTGATGACAGTGGGGAAGCTTCTGCTCTGGACTGACCTGATTTTCCTGGCGTTCGTCTATTCAGGGATAAAGGGTGGTTCGCATCTTTATATGTTCTGGTTTCTGGTGCAGGCCACTGTCGGTGGCACGCTGCTCGGCCTCGGCCGGATTAAACGTGGCAGCCTGACGCACTAATCGCTGCGAAAAAAATGCCTGAAACGATTCTGGTCATAGTCGAACAGCGCGAAGGGAAGCTCAACCGCGTCTCATGGGAGACGCTCGCCGCAGGTCAATCGATTGCCGCGGAAACCGGATGGAGTCTGGAAGCGGTGGTCCTGGGAAGCGATGTCGGTTCCATTGCGAATGAGATCGCAGGGAAGAAGGTCGCGAAGGTTTACGATCTCGAATCGCCGGCTCTCAGTCCCTACACTCCGGATGCGTTCTCCGCAGGGCTGAAGGAGTTTCTCGCATCAAGGCTGCCGAAGCTGGTGCTGATGCCGCATACCTACCAAGTGCGCGATTTCGTCCCCAAGCTGGCGACTGCTATGGGTCGCACGGTGATCAGCGACTGTGTCGGATACCGTAAGGATGGTGAGAAGCTGCTGTTTACGCGTCAGATGTTTCAGGGAAAGTTTGCAGCAGATGTGAGCTTCAGTTGCGACTCTCCGTGGTTTGTGACGTTTCAGAACGGAGCGTTTCGCGCGGATAAAGTCGAGGCCGGAAAAAACGCAGCACCAGTTGAGAGGGTCAATCTGGAGATTCCCGCTGGAACAATTCGGAACAAGCCGCAGGAAGTATTCAAAGAAGCCAAGCAGGCGGTGGACCTGACCCAGGCAGAGATCATCGTCTCCGTCGGGCGAGGGATCAAAGAGCAAAAGAACATTGAGCTCGCCAAGCAACTTGCCGAGGCTCTGGGCGGGGAAATCGCGGCTTCACGTCCTATCTGCGATTCCGGCTGGCTTCCCATGGACCGCCAGATTGGATCTTCGGGCCAGACGGTTGCGCCAAAACTTTATCTTGCACTTGGAATCAGCGGTGCCATCCAGCACATTGTCGGGATGAAAGGCGCGCGCTTGGTCATCGCGATCAATAAAGATCATGAAGCTCCGATTTTCGAGATCGCCGACGTCGCGGTGGTAGGGAATTTGTTTGATATAGTCCCGCCGCTGATTGAGGAGGTAAAGAAAGTAAAAGCAGGCACCTAGATTCCTCGGCAACAACTGGACAAGTTCGTTAGAACAAGCAGCATGGACATGGTTCTCACCGCAGTTTACGAAGAGGTGCCCGAATCCGAGGGCGGCGGCTACGTCGCTTCTACGGAAGAACTGCCTGGCGCGATCTCTGAAGGCGATACTCTCGACGAAGCCCGCGAAAATCTACGCGACGCGATTCAGATTTTGTTAGCAGCCAACCGCGAGTTAACAGGCAAGCCGCGCCGGGGACAGAATGTCACACGCGAAAAGATTATTGTTCCCGTAGCTTAGCCGAAGTAGCGCGACAATCCACAGCAGTTCTTATGTCAAAGCCCACTGAAGACGGGGAAGGGAAACTTTTGCCTTTCGCCCCTTGACTCGGCCTGCATTGCGACCCTATTATGCGTGACCCCAAAAAATGTGGGAAGCTAAAGGAGGGCCGGATTGAAGCGACAAGACTTGATCCGCCATTTGGAAGGCAATGGCTGCAGACTGCTTCGTGAAGGCGCCAAACACAGCGTGTACTACAACCCCATAGCCCAACGCACGAGCAGCGTGCCTCGACACAAAGAAGTAAAAAATCCAACTGCAATTCGAATTTGCAAGGACCGTGGTGTGCCCAATCCAATTCGCTGGATTGCGGTCTGCATTATGATATCAAGTCGCAATCGAGCAGCCGGCTGGCTCACCGCGAGTGCTAAATGCTGATTTTCCGCAAATCTCTCGAAGGCATCGAACGCCCACAAATGCCGGCTGATTTGGTCATTGTCGGTGGCGGCCCGGCGGGGATGGCCTGTGCGCTTCGTCTCTCGCAACTGATTGACCAGCACAACGCTGAAAATCCCAATTCACAGTTAAGCAAAGAGAATATTTACGTCCTGGAAAAGGCCCGCGAGATTGGCCAGCATTGTCTTTCAGGGGCGTTGCTTGATCCGAGATCCATGCGCGAGTTGTTGCCTGACTTTGAGAAAGAAGCGCCGCTGGATGCTCCGGTCACGAAGGAATCAGTCTATTTCTTAACTGAAAGAGGCAAGCTCAAGTCTCCCATCACACCGCCGCCGCTGCGTGATCATGGCAACTACGTTATTTCTTTGAATCGTTTCGTGAAGTGGCTGGGAAGTAAAGTTGAAGCTGCCGGAATCACCGTTTTCACCGGATTCGCTGGATCGGAGTTGCTGTTTGACGGCGACCGCGTGACGGGAGTCCTCACCGACGATAAGGGTGTGGACAAACAGAATCAGCCGAAATCCAACTTCGAGCCGGGATACGAACTACGAGCGAAAGTCGTCATTCTCGCCGAAGGTACTCGGGGGTCGCTAACCAAGCAGCTCATCAATAAATTTGATCTTGCCAAAGACCGCAATCCTCAGACCTATGGCCAGGGCGTGAAAGAGCTTTGGGAAGTGCCCTCGGGCCGCATCGCTCCTGGGGAAGTGATTTACACCACGGGCTGGCCGCTGACTTCGCGCGAATACGGTGGCGCATGGATTTATGGCAGCAAAGATAATGTTGTTTCACTCGGGTTCGTTATCGGGCTCGACTATCCTGATCCGCGGCTTGATCCGCAGCGCGTGCTGCAGGAGTTCAAACGGCATCCGTTTGTTGCCAAGCTGCTCGAAGGCGGCAAGATGATTCGCTACGGCGCGAAATCTCTGCCCTATGGCGGTTGGTGGGCGATTCCACCGGTTGCCGGTAATGGCTGGATGATCCTCGGCGACTCCGCCGGATTCCTGAATTCGCAGCGCCTCAAGGGAATTCATCTGGCGATCAAGAGCGGGATGCTCGCAGCCGAAGCTGGTTTCGAATCTTTGAAGAGCGCTGATTTCTCCGCAGCAACGCTGGGCGCTTTTCAGCAGAAAATCGAGGCAAGCTGGATCAAAGAAGAACTGTGGAAGGTCCGCAATTTTCATCAGGGCTTTGAACATGGCTTCTGGCGCGGGATGTTCCATGCTGGCATCCAGCAGTTCACCGGCGGACGCGGTTTGCGCAATCGCTATCCTGGAACTGCCGGCTACACGCGCATGAACAAGCTAGGTGACTTGCCACCCAATGGCGGCGCGGAAGCTCATCTGCTCGGCGCGGCCAAGGGCGATGGCAGGCTGACGTTCGACAAGCTTACCGATCTCTATCACTCGGGCACGAAGCATGAGGAAGACCAACCCGCGCACCTGGTCATCCAGGACACCAATATTTGTGAGTCGCGCTGTGTCCGCGAGTACGGCAGTCCGTGCCAGCACTTCTGTCCAGCGAATGTGTACGAGATGCTCGACGATCCCTCGGCGCCAGACGGCAAGCGCATCAGCCTGAATCCATCGAACTGCGTACACTGCAAGACCTGCGACATTCAGGACCCATATCAGATCATCACCTGGGTCCCGCCAGAAGGCGGAGGCGGGCCGAATTACGACGGCATGTGAAATGGGCACAAAGCTCACGTAGAGACGTAGCTTGCTACTCTTATTTGGAGCGTTGGACCGTCGGCGCTCCAAGCGGAGACGTTGCGAGCAACGTCTCTACGTCATATATGTCAAAATATCTACTCTCCGCGACCGGGCTTCTGGAAGGATTCTCATGAGGACTCTCGCATTCCTTTTGGTAGCGATTGCTGCCGCTGCACAACAGGCAGCGCAACCAGTCACCATCCCATCCACCGGACACCCCGGCCTGGATCAGTACCGTGCCTCGCGCATTGCGGTTTACACCGATGACTATGGCCAGCTTGCGCGCTATCGCGATGCCAACGCCACCCTCAAACCTCCGACGGCGGGAGAGAGTCGAGCGGTCTTCTTTGGAGATTCCATCACCGACATCTGGAACATTGCAGAATCCTTTCCTGGCAAACCATACATCAACCGGGGGATTGGCGGACAGACCACTTCGCAGATGCTGGTGCGATTTCGGCAAGACGTAATTAATCTTGAGCCGAAAGCTGTCGTGATACTTGCGGGCACCAACGACATCGCCGGCAACACTGGGCCGATGTCGAATGAGGACATCGAAGCGAATTACTCCAACTTGGCGGAGCTGGCGCGAGCGCACAACATTCGTGTGATTTTCTCGTCGATCCTCCCCGTTCACAACTACACGCCGAAGGCAGAAGAGTTCTTCGCCCAGCGTCCTCGGGAACGAATTCTGTCTCTGAACCGCTGGATCAAAGACTATTGTGCCGCCAACGATCTAATCTACCTCGACTATTTCAGCGCGATGGTGGACGATAAAGGCCTGCTCAAGCGGGACCTCGCCGACGACGGGCTGCATCCGAACAGATCTGGATACGCGATCATGGCGGCGCTGGCGCAGAAGGCAATTGATAAGGCCCTGCCTTAGCCGCGAATGATTCTGAGGTAAGAGAGAGACTCTGCGCTTGTTTAAAGACAAACGTGATCTTCGTGACCGCGTTCTGCATCTATAATTGAGTTGAGTTTCCGACCGCCGTGGCCATCGGGAATACCCCGGCTGCGGTGGCGAGGGAGAGAGAACGCGGGCGTCCGCGCCGCATCTCCCGAGGGGGTGGGTGGAAACGCCCGCGCCTCCCGCTTTCGACAAGGAAGCATTGGAAAGGAAACAACTGCCGGGTTGTATTCCGTCCAGTCCTCCTTTCCAGTGCAACAAAAAGCAGGTTCCTCGACCCCATCGAAGGGTTCGGAAGTGAACCCTTCCCCTCCGCTCGGAATGACAGTGCGGGGGCCGAGATCGCTAAACGCTAATGGCTAGGAGCTAAAAGCTGCCTCTCACCGACAAATTCGGACGCGCCATTACTGATCTCCGCATTTCGATTACTGACCGGTGCAACTACAAGTGTGTTTATTGCCGGACAGGGAATGAAGGCGCGCTTTACGGTGAGCTACCGTTTGCGGATTATCTTCGCATGGCGCGGGTGCTGGTTTCGCTGGGCATCACGAAGATTCGGCTGACGGGTGGCGAGCCTTTGCTGCGGCGTGGCGTGGTTGATTTTGTCCGGGAGTTGTCGAAATTGCATTCGACTGCCACCGAACCGCTCGATATTGCCATGACCACTAATGGTCATCTACTGGCCGACCTGGCTCAGCCGCTTAGAGATGCCGGCTTGAACCGCATCACCGTCAGCATGGACGCGGTTGATCCTGACCGCTTTGCCCGCATCACGCGCGTGCCCGGAGGTTTCGATCATGTGCTCGCAGGAATGCGTGCCGCACGTGAAGCGGGTCTCTGGCCTGTCAAAGTTAATTGCGTACTGATGCGGGGCTTCAACGAAGACCAGATTATTCCATTCGGAATGTTTGCGCGCGAAGAAGGGGTGATCGTGCGCTTCATAGAGTTCATGCCGCTTGAAGAGGACCGGGTCTGGTCGCCGGACATTGTGGTCACGCTCGACGAAATCCTGCTCCGCATGGCCGAGTATCGTCCGCTCGTCGAAATCCCGCATGCCCGCAGCGAAACCGCCCGGCGTTACCGCTTCGACGACGGGATTGGTGAAATCGGAATCATCGCGCCGGTCTCGCATCCTTTCTGCGGACATTGCAGCCGCATTCGCATCACCTCCGACGGCAAGATTCGCACCTGCTTGTTCTCCGTGTGGGAGCACGATCTGCATGAACTCATGCGCCGCGGCGCTTCGGACGATGACTTGGCCGAATTTATCCGCGATGTCGTCGCCAGGAAAGAAGAGCGCCACCACATTGGCGAGGCGGATTTTGTGCCGGCATCGAGAACCATGGTACATATCGGGGGATAGGTCAGAGGCATTAACCACGAAGGACACTAAGGTACACCGAGGAAAACCAAGGCAGGACAAATTGATCAATGTTAAGGTTTGCGGTTGGGGAGTTCCTTCGTGAACCTTTGTGTCGCTAGTGTCGTTTGTGGTTTATGCATTTCGATCGCACTGGCGCTCATTCAATCGAGTTCAGCTCAGGAATCCGCACGAACCGCGGCCTATCTGGGCTTCGACCGTAATAACTATCCGGGCAACTCCAATCTCAAACTCTTGCGTCAGACCTTTTCCTTTGCGGGATATTGGCTCAATAACCCGCCGGGTGCGCAGTCGAATACCTGGCAAAGTAAGCGCCTGGTGTTGGAGTCCGCGGGTTTCGGATTTCTGGTTCTGTTCAATGGCCGTCTCTATAAGGAATTGAAGCGCAATCCAGCCGAGCTCGGCGGGTCCGACGGTCAGGCGGCAGCTGCATCCGCCCGGCATGAAAGCTTCCCGCCGCGCACGATTATTTTTTTGGATATTGAAGAAGGCGGGCGCATGCTGCCCGAGCAAAAAGCCTACATCTACGCCTGGGTGGACGCCGTCACTGCCGCCGGCTTCCGCGCTGGAGTTTATTGCTCGGGCATTCCCGCGAAGGAAGGGAAGACTAAGGTCGTCACAGCAGAAGATATTCAGCAGAACGCGGCCGGAAGAAAGATCGTGTATTTCGTTACCAACGACGTCTGCCCGCCATCGCCAGGATGCGTGTTTCCGAGGAAGACTCCGCAGCCTGCTGAGAGCGGGATTAGTTTTTCAGACGTGTGGCAGTTCGCACAATCTCCGAAGAGAAAGGCCTTCGCGGCAAAGTGTCCGGCAAATTACAACGCAGACGGAAATTGCTATCCCCCCGGAGTAGATCCGGCGCTGAAGTTGCACGTTGATGTGGAGAGTGCAAGCAGTTCTGATCCGTCGCAGGGACGGTGAGAGCACTTGCCATGTGGAGCGGGCGCCCTCGCCCGCGAACGTTTTTCCGAGTGCACGCACGCGAGAGTCTTCGGGCAAAACTTCGCAAGACCAGACGCGCCTAAATGACTGCTGACTGGTTGACCTTTTCGCGGACGAGGGCGCCCGCGCCACAATGAGCCCAACCACACGAACCTTGCACTCTGCCCTGCAAACGGTGCACAATATCCCCAGGTTGCTCAGGCATGGTGCGGCTTGAAAAAGAAAAGACACCGTTTGCCGCTGCTGAGCATCGTATTAGCAGTAAAGATTTACTAGACGGCTTCAACATCCCCGCGACTGGGCCCTGATTCAAAGCAATGATGACGGGCAGTGAGCCCGCTGGAGCCGCTGGAAGCTTTCAACATCCCCGTTCTGGAGTGAGCTTGTGGGGCAGGTGAGACGCCTGCCGATACATGCGGCATTTCGGAGCTGAAGGCGAGACACAAAATGGCTACCGCGTCCGCTGTTTGCAGTCTGGAAAATTATCTCGTTCTCCCCGATCACACCATGGACGAGCGCATCGCCGCCGCCCGCCAAGTTTTGGGCCGCGACTGCGTGGTTCTAGGTCATCACTATCAACGCGACGAAGTGATCCGTTTCGCCGATTTTCGCGGGGATTCCTACAAGCTCTCGCAACAAGCCGCGCGCGCTGGCGGGAAGTACATCGTCTTTTGTGGCGTGCACTTTATGGCCGAGAGCGCCGACACTCTTGCCCGGCCAGGACAAGTCACGATTCTTCCCGACCTGAACGCCGGATGCTCCATGGCTGACATGGCGGAAATTACCCAGGTGGAAGATTGCTGGGAAAACTTAGTCCGCGCCGGTATTACCACCGATCAAGGCGACGGGGTCACGCCGATTACTTATATGAACTCCACTGCCGCGATCAAAGCTTTTTGCGGCGAGCGCGCAGGCGTGGTATGCACATCGTCGAATGCGGCAGGAGCCTTCAAGTGGGGTTTCGCAAAGACTCCTAAACTGCTCTTTCTTCCTGACCAACACCTCGGCCGCAATACGGGATACAGACTCGGCATTCCTCTCAACGAGATGGTTGTGTGGGACCCGTATCTGCTGAACGGTGGCTTAGATCCTGAGCGGCTGAAGCAAGCGCGAGTCATTCTCTGGAAGGGCCACTGCTCGGTGCACCAACGTTTTTTGCCTGAGCACGTGGACAGTGTTCGCGCGAAGTATCCCGGGATTCGCGTGATTGTGCATCCCGAATGCCGCTGGGAAGTCTGCCAGAAGGCCGACGGCATCGGCTCAACCGAGGGCTTGTTGAAGATCATCCGTCAGGCGCCATTGGGGACTATGTTCGCAGTCGGCACGGAGATTCATCTCGTCAATCGGATGGGCAAAGAGTTCGTAGCGGAAGGGAAGAAGGTCATCACGCTCGATGACTCTGGATGCCTGTGTACGACCATGTTCCGCATCTCGCCGCAGCATTTGTGTTGGGTGCTGGAGAACCTGGTCGAAGGCAACGTCGTCAATCAGATTAAGGTTCGCGATGACGTAAAGCATTGGGCAAAAGTGGCGCTGGATAGGATGTTGGAAATTCAGTGATTGTGTGGCGCGGGCGCCCCTTCGACTTCGCTCAGGGCAGGCTCTCGCCCGCGAACGTGGTAATGGGATATCGAGGCCAGAACGAGTTGGATTGGAGACTAGTCTTTTGGGAGCAAGACATCTCGCGGGTGAGGGCACCCGCGCCACATGGTCCCGAATGAATTAGAATGGAGACATACCCCCTATGTCTTCCCGCACCTTCACTCTCGACGAAGCACAAGACCTGCTGCCTGTGCTGGAATCTCTTCTTCGCACCTCCATTGATGGAAAAAAACTGATCGAATCTGTGGATGCGGAATTCCAGGAGATGGCTCACCGGGTTTTTCTCAACGGTGGCATGTCCCTGAATGTGGTGCACCTCGCCCGCAGGAAGGCTGAGCGCGAGAAGGCTATGCAATGCGTGAGAGACGCGATGGCCGAAATTGACGCCATCGGTGTGCAGGTCAAGGACCTCGAGATCGGACTGCTGGATTTCCCTTGCGAAGTGGATGGCCAAGTCGTCCTGCTCTGCTGGAAGCTGGGAGAAACGGCGATCACCCATTGGCACGGAGTCAGCGAAGGCTTTGCGGGACGAAAGCCAGTGGACGAGCGCATCAATAAGGCAAAGCGGGCGAATTAGGTCTTAGCCGTTTAGCCTCTGGCTATTAGCCCGTGGCTGAAGCCTCGAACTGACCCGCCGTTCCACCCTTCACCTGTCATTCCGGTGTTTTCCTCGCAAGTTCTCGAAAAGGGCTCGTTCTTGGTCTTAGCGGAGTGGTGTCGGACCGCTGTGTCACACGTTGGTACAGGGGCCGATTGCAGGCCGAATCTCTCTGCTACAATTTGTCAGCTGCTTTTGGGTAATGGTTCTTATGTCGTTCGTTCAGGGGTCTTGACTATGCTGAGTTCCAAGCGGAAGCTGTCGCTGGTTGCCGGTTTGGCAGCTCTTTCCCTGTTCGTTGCGGGAGTTGGTTGCAGGGGGTTTTTTGTCAACCCGAGCCTCACCTCCATAACCATCACCCCCAGCACAGTGTCCCTTGCGGTCGGGCAAGCGCAGCCATTGGTGGCCACCGGCAACTATGATGATGGAACTACAAAGAATCTGACCGGCTTGGCAACCTGGACCAGCAGCGATACGAGTGGGACTTTTGTCCACCTCAGCTCTACGGGAGTGGTCACTGGAGTTTCTACCACGAGCAGCGCCGTGACCATCACTGCAACTTACAAGGGAATTAGCGGAACGACGAGCGTCACGGTTGGTCAAACCCAAACTATTACAATCACGTGCAACAGTTGCACAGCTGGAACCAATACGATTAGCACGGCAGCGGTGGGCACCGGGACAGTCACGTTTACCGCCAGCGCCAGTGCAAATTGGAGCTCCAGCGATTCTTTCGTCATCGCGATCAGCACCGCCAATTCCACCACGGGAACTGGGACGTTAGGTGGAACGCTCAGTCAAGTCACCATCACTGCTGCCGCAACTTCGGGAACGGCTACCGGAACACTAGTAGTGACGGTCACGCAGTAGATCGTTCCCCCTGCGGCTGTCAGTGGGTTGCCGAGCGCTGGCTCCCCGCACCCTGACGTATCCCTTTCGTAACTATTATCTGTCTCGCGCTAAGGTGCTTCCCAAGTAGCACGTCGCAAGTAAACTTTCACAAAATCCAGCAGCGCCTCGCACCAGCGGAAGTCAGCAAGGGCAACAGAGTCAAACTCCACCGACCACGCCGGCGACTTACGACATGCTTTCGTGGATGACCATGGACCCGACGCTGGCCGTGAGCCATCACATGTCGGGCACTGCGAATCCGATCTATACAAGTGTTCTGTCCGATCGCTTCTTTTGGACGAAGACTGGCAAAGGCTATCCGTGGGACATTCAGCTTTATGACAATAATTATATTTACCTGTGGGTCACCAGCTGAACTGGCTCGATCCGAGCACATACAAAGTGTTCCACGATCCGGTGCTTGGGAATTTCAATCTTCCGTTGGTGCCGAGGATTGCGCAGGGCGGATTCCCCGGCTCGAAAATTACTATCCCGCCGTCGAATTCCACGTATGAGATACACAGCGATTGCAACACCTTTACCACCAAAACGCTGGGGGAGTGGTCAATACGGTTTGGGGACCGTACGCCGAGACTCTGGGAGGCGACCTGCCTGCCAACTTGCAGACGCTGGTGATCAGCTATCAGTACAGTTGCGATAGCAATTTGCAGAACTGCCAAAACAAAGAAGAGTTCCACGTTGCCAAACCCTATGGGTGGGTGAAATGGCAGCACCAAAAGTTACAAGCCGACGGGACCTATGCTCCCCCGATAATGTTACTTACATAAATAAACTCTCCACTGGCCAGGTGACGCCGTACACTGTTTGCTTCTGAGAACGTCTTTCGGGGACCCGCTGCTAAAGCTTCAGTAAAATAGAAGCCAATCTGAATCTCCGGCAAAACCTTGGCTGAAATCGAAACTGCCTCTCCATCTGTGTCCGTGACTCATCGCGGCGTCAACCCGCGCAAGTTCAGCGTTCTGGTCACGGCGTTCTGGTTTGGAGTCGTCGCCGGTTTGATCGAAGGCCTGCTGCTCCTGGCTTTTCAGAGAATCAACTGGCAGCAATGGGGCCGGGGAATCCATGTTTCCAGCGAAATCCTGTGGATTTCTCCGCTGGTGGACACAGTCTTCTTTCTGTTGATTGCGTCGGCAGTCGCGCTGGTTGGGCGGTTCATTCCGCGTTTGCCTGGGTTTCGAGTGGTTGTCTTCCTGCTGACGCTTCTTTCCGTTTACGACTGGCTGGCGCTCACCAATCGTCTCTACCGTCGCTCCTGCTTGCTGCTGGCGTTAGGAATCGCGACGGCGTTCATCCGGTGGATCAAGAAACGTGAATCCGCAGCCACCGTCCTCGTAAGAAAATCAATCTGGTGGATATTTGCCGCTTTCGTGCTTACGTTTTCAGGCATTCAGGGCGGCAAGTGGCTGCACGAGCGAGTCGCCACCGCGGACCTTGCAGTCGCTGCGCCAGGATCGCCCAATGTCTTGGTCATCGTGATTGATACGTTGCGGGCGGACCACGTTTCTTCGTACGGATACTCCCGCGCCACAACCCCGGAAATAGACCGACTGGCAGCGCAAGGTGTGCTGTTTGAAAATGCCATTGCTCCCTGTTCCTGGAGCCTGCCGTCGCACGCATCACTCCTGACGGGCCGCTACCCGTTCGACCACGGAATGGTGAACGTGCAACCAATGCCCTGGCTGGGCTGGAGTAAGAGCAGTCTGCGTGGATATCCAACGCTCGGCGAAGCCCTGCAACGGAATGGCTACCGCACCGGAGCTTTCTCCGCCAACCGCACGTTTTTCACGCGAGATGTCGGACTGGGCCGGGGTTTTATTCATTTCGAAGACTATTTCCACTCGCCGGCGGATGCCTTCCTACGCACGCTTTACGGAAGAGAATTTACCCGCTTTTACCTCTACCGAAGCAACAACAGTAAAGTGACCCGGGCGCTGCGTTATTTGGGAATGGACTCTCTGTTTGACAAAGACTCGGAAGGATCGTTCGACGCGGGAGGCGCTCACCGGGTGCGGAAGCGTGCCGGCGAAGTGAATCGCGAAACCTTGCGTTGGATCGATCGTGACCGCCAACGTCCCTTTCTCGCGGTCCTCAACTACTTCGATGTGCATGACCCCTACGGCAGCCCCGACTCCTATCTCAAGCCATCGGGCAGCAAGAAGACCGATATTGATGCCTACGACGATGGCTTGAAGTACGTCGACGATTCGATTGCGGATCTAATGCGCGAATTGGAGTCGCGAGGCTTGGCCAAGAATACCTTGGTGGTAATCACCTCCGACCACGGTGAGGCGCTGGGCGCACATGGACTGACGTTTCACGGCGCCGCACTTTATTGGGAACAAATCCATGTTCCGCTGGTGATTTGGTATCCGGGCCACGTGCCGGAAGGTCTGCGGATTGCCCGTCCAGTATCAAACGCAGCGCTTCCAGCCACAATTATGGACATTCTTTCAGCCAACAATCCATTCCCCGGTCCTCCTTTGACTGCGCTCTGGAAGAACCCGGCAACTACATCGAGCTGGCCAGATCCTCTCTCCGAGCTGGCGCAGACCAACATCATTCTTACGCCGGACAAGCGGGCCCAGGGAAAGATACCGATTGCCACCGATGGCGACATGAATTCCCTGATCACGCCACGCTGGCACCTGATTGTGCACAAGAAATGGAGAGCACAGCTTTATGACTGGACGGTTGATCCGGCGGAGTCGAACAACGTTGTCGATAATCCAGAGGGGAGATCAGTGGCGCGGGACCTCGACCGGCTGTTGAAGGTCCTCAGCCGACCTTCGGCGAATTAGTTATTTCGTTCTTCTTGGTGAGCCGGACCAGGAGTGACGGGAACACTGGGCAGGGGCTGGCCGACCGTGAGCTTAAAAACCGTGATGTTGCGTCCGAAAGATTGCGCCGGCAACTCGCGAAATTCCGCGTAATTTGTCTGCAATTTCGGAACAAGATCGGCACCCCAACCAGCCTGAAAAATCCAGACACCACTGCCTTGCGGCAATTTGTATGTGCGGACTGCTTCTTCCCACTGCAGCGGGAACGAGGCCGGTGTGAACGACCAGTCGCGGTAGTGAACAGAGATCACGCGGCGCCCCTCGCACTCAAACACATCGAAACCTGAGGCTATCCACATGCGTTGGATGGGCTTTTGCCGGCAAAGGTAGTGGCCGAGCAGCAGGCTACTTTGATAGTCGACAAAAATTGGTTCTCCCGCGTGTTGCATCAAGATCTGGATCGCAGCATCCATGTGAGCTGCGCTCTGATCGGTGCGCTTGATGTAAAGAGGTGGGCGCGTAGCAAAGGCATTACTGAACGCGCACACAATCAAGGCCAGCGCTACGCCTCGCGCAATCCGTTGCCCAACCGCTCTGGCCACAACGAAGCTCACGCCGGCCAGTCCGAAAATTGCCAGAAACACCGAGTGACGTGTCCCGCCGTAAGGATATTTCCGTGCCAGGGCAGCGCCGCAGTTCACGATGAAGGGAAGTACTAGAAGTAGCGCCAGCAATTTCGGAGCAACCTTCGTAGGCCCCGGCGCGGTTTTCGCTCGCGCCAGAAGCACCAAGCCGGCGATGAACAGAGGTAGCGCTAAATCCCCGATGGCGAGCTGGCCGAAAATAAATTGAAAAACAGAGCCAGTGCGTACGACCATAAACCACAGCGGATTGTCATGACCGGGTTGAAAGAACGACCTGCGCAGATAAATATCGCGCATCCATTGGTGAATGTCCTGCGAGGCCTCAGCAGTCCCGCCCACCAGCTTTGCTACGTACGTGAAGTACAAAAATAAAGCGACCGCCAAAGCGCCTGCCTGTCCCACCATCCATACCACCACGGTGCCGCGAGCCGGGGGTTCGGCCAGCATGCGGAGAACGGCGTACACAGCAATGGCCACTGCGAACAACGCCCCAGAGTAGTGTGAGAGCAGCGCCAGGCAGAGCGAAATCGAGAACAGCAACATCATCGCCGGGGAATTGTCCGCGAGCGCTCGCTCAAGTAAATAGAGGCAACAGCTGGCGAAAACCAGCAACAGCGCGTACTGCCGCACTTCGGCAGAAAGCCCGATCATCGAAGAAAGAAAGGTCACAAAGATCAGGCCAATCCAGCCCGTAGCATTTCCAAACAAATTCGTCAGCCAGCGAAATGTGAACCAGGAAAACAGTGTGCCCGCGATCGCCGATGGCAAGCGAAGTACAAGTTCCGAAGTGCCCAGCACCCGCCAGAAGTAAAGAATGAGAACCAGAAGCGGAGGGTGCATCGTATGATGACTCTCCCGGAACGCCAGGGCGAACGATGGTTGATTCGCCAGTTGGAAGTGCAGGCACTCATCTGGATTTAGAAAGGTGCCGTGCGCGACCCAGACGCGCGCCACGAATCCCAGTGCTAGAACTAATCCGACGCCCCAAGCCGGATAGGCGCTGAACCACTGATCGCAGCCGCTTTCCCAAGTTGGTCCAGGCTTAACCGTGGCGGGTTGTTGAATCCAAGCCAGAAATGTCCTCCTGAGTATTTCTCCCAACTTGGGCGCCAATGGTCAACACTGCAATGGTCAAAACTGTAGTGTTCAAAACTGTGGTGACCTCTGGTGCGAGGCCACAGATTTTGGTCGTCGTTCCTGCGAGAACTCCCGTAGAATCATATGTAAGGCGTTGTGATTGTGATGGCCGGAAACCCGGATGATCATGCCATCATTGCACCGAACGACGATCAATGGAGCCTTCATGCATTTTAGTCTGATCGCGCTGTACGGCGGCCCAGACCAGGTGATGACTGTCACCTCGGGTATCGCCAGCATTATCGGCGTTTTACTGATCTTCTGGAACAAGCTAGTAGCTGCGGTTTTCAAATTGTTCGGACGCTCTTCTAAGGCTACCCCTACTGCGACGCAGCAAGACCCACCCACTAAACCCTCCTAAGGTCATTCTTTGCGCAAAAAGGCGATCGTTATTGGGTTGGACGGACTCGAACCCGCCATCGTTGACGCCATGCTGGCACGTGGCGAGCTTCCAAACCTGGCACGGATTCGGGAGTCAGGGTCTTATTCGCGGCTCAAGACAACGTATCCGGCACAGACCCCGGTTGCCTGGTCATCATTCGCGACTGGTACGAATCCCGGCGGCCATGGCATCTTCGATTTCATTTCGCGCGATCCGGCAACTTATCTTCCCGACGCGGCGCTGAGCCGGTTTGAGCGTCCCAAGAGCATCCTGGCAGCTCCGCAAGTGGTAAATCAGCGCAAGGGAGTGCCGCTGTGGCAACCGCTTTCTCAGGCGGGCGTGACCAGCGTGGTTCTGCGTTGTCCTTGCACATTTCCGCCGGATGAATTGAGCGGCCGGATGCTTGCCGGAGTCGGGGTTCCGGACCTGCGAGGTAGCCAGAACAAAGGCACGTTTTACACGCAAGACGGAAATGTGCAGGCGCGCGAAAGCGAGCAGGTGGTCATTCTGGATTCAGGATCTGATCTGAAGACGCACGTGATCGGGCCGCGCAACACGCGTCAGTCTCCCGCAAGCGACACGGCCTGTGAAATTCGAGTGCAGCTGAAAAAGGAACCACGCAGCCTGGTAATTGAAACCGGAGGAACTCCGGCGCGAATCGAAGTTGCGGAAAAATCCTGGAGCGAGTGGGTCCGGTTCAAATTCAACTTTTCTATGTTGCAGTCCGTCACCGGTATCGCGCGCTTCTACGTTCGGCAGCTCGGGGTCGGACAGACAGAACCGCAGGTTGAGTTCTATGTCTCTGCCGTGAACTTCGATCCTGCAGCGCCATTTTTTCCGGTCTCGTCGCCAGCGAATTACGCGAAAGACCTGGCTGGCCAGATCGGACTTTTCTCGACATTGGGAATGGCAGAGGACCACAATGGACTGAACAATGGACGATTGGATGAGGCCGCCTATCTCGCACAGTGCGAGCTCGTGCTTGAAGAACGTGAGCGTCTGATGCGGTTCGAGCTAGACCGCTTCACCGAGGGATTTTTCTTTCTGCTGTACGATACGCCCGACCGGGTGCAGCATATGCTCTGGCGATTTCGCGATCCCGAGCACCCCGGTTATGAGCCAGACCTGGCTCGCGACTTTTCGACATTGATCGAGCAGCATTATGCCCGTTGCGACCGGCTTCTCGCGCCGGTTTTCGACAAAGTAGACGAGAACACGCTGTTCATTGTGCTCTCGGACCACGGCTTCAACACCTTCCGCCGCGCCTTCGACACCAATAGTTGGCTGTGGCAAAACGGACTGCTGGCGCTGAAAGATGGCCGTAAGCCCGGCGAAGATTTGGGCGAAGGCTTTGCGGAGGTGGATTGGTCGCGGACTTATGCTTATGCGGTGGGGCTGGGCGGAGTGTATCTGAATTTCAAAGGCCGCGAGCGCGAGGGGATTCTGGAAGAAGGGACCGAGGCCGAACGGGTGCGTCAGGTGATCCAAAGCGGTATGGCGGGAATCCCGGATGCGGCGACCCAGCGGACGGCGGTGCGAAGCGTTTCGCGCAGGGAAGAGCTTTACTCTGGGCCTTACGCGTCCAACGCCCCGGATTTGCTCGTGAATTTTCAGCCGGGGTTTCGCGTTTCATGGGAGAGCGCGGTGGGGGGATTTGCGAATTCTTTGATCGCGGACAACACGCGCCGGTGGAGCGGCGATCACATTATTGATCCTGACGCGGTGCCGGGGATTTTGTTTGTGAATCGGAAACTGAGTTCCGGCGCTGCACGGGCGGGGACGCCCGTGTCTCCAAATTTAGACCACTTTACTCCGAACATCATTGACCTTGCGCCCACTATCCTGAATCATCTAGGAGTTCCAGTTCCGCAATCCATGGAAGGAACTTCATTAATCTGAAATGAAAATCTGTGTTCTTGGACTCGATTGCGCGGTGCCGGAAGTGGTGTTCGGTGACGAGCGGCTGGTGAATTTGCGGCGACTCATGGATCTCGGTGTTTACGGTCGCCTCGAAAGTGTGATTCCGCCCATTACCGTTCCGGCATGGATGTGCATGTGTACCAGTCAAGACCCCGGCTCACTTGGCGTATACGGCTTTCGTAATCGCGCCGATCATTCCTACGACAAGCTAGGCTTCGCCAATTCCGCGTCGATCAAAGCGCTCGCGATCTGGGACCAGTTGGCCAGAGAAGGGAAGCGTTCGATCATCGTCGGAGTTCCGCCAAATTATCCTCCACGCCGCATCAACGGCATCAGCATTGGATGCTTCCTCACGCCCGACACGGTGAAGAACGAGTTCACCCATCCGGCCAGTTTCAAAACGAAGATCAACGAACTTGTCGGCGAGTATCCGGTGGACGTGAAGAATTTCCGCACCGATCGCAAAGACTGGCTTAAAGAAGAAATCTTCCGCATGAGCCAGAAGCAATGGAAGGTCGTGCACTGGCTGCTGAAAGAGCAGCCGTGGGACTACTTCCATTTCGTGGATATCGGACTCGACCGAATGCATCATGGGTTCTGGAATTATTTCGATGAGAAGCACGTGCAGTTCCAGCCAGGCAATCCTTACCAGAATGCCATCCCTGAATACTATTTCTGGCTCGACGAGCAAATCGGGAAGGCCCTGGAATTACTCGATCAACACACAGTGGTTCTGGTTGTTTCCGATCATGGAGCGCAGAGGCTCGACGGCGGAATCGCAATCAACGAATGGCTGATTCGTGAAGGTCTGCTGGTGCTGAATGAATATCCAGCCACCCTCACGCCTTTTGACAAGCTGAATGTGGATTGGAGTAAGACCCGCGTGTGGAGCGAGGGCGGATACTACGCCCGCGTTTTCTTCAACGTTCAGGGCAGGGAACCTCAGGGAGTGATTCCGGCCCCTAATTACGCGAAGTTCCAGGATGAAATGAAAATCAGGCTGGAAGCCTTGACCGACGACAGGGGGCAGCCGCTCAACTCACTTGTGTTCAAGCCGAAAGAGCTTTACAAGAGTGTTCGCAATATTGCGCCTGATCTCGTTGTTCATTTCGGAGGGCTTTACTGGCGGTCGATCGGCACCGTCGGCCATTCCGCAATCCATGTTCAAGAGAACGACACCGGCCCGGACGGCTGCAATCATGCGCAGTACGGAATGTTTATTTTGGCGGCGCCGAACTGCCCGTTGAGTGGAGAGTACGAAGGCGCGCGCTTACTGGATATTGCACCAACCCTTCTCGATCTCGCCGGATACGAGATCCCGGAAAGCATGCAAGGCCGGTCACTGGTAGCCGGAATGGAAAAGAAGTCTTCAGGTGGCGGCTCCGCCGACGAGCAGATTATTCACGATCGGCTGGCCGGCCTCGGATATGTTTAGCTCTACTCTGGCCTGCTCAGATTCACTAAAATACCGCAACTATGAATAAGCTCGTCTTGGCGGTCCTGGCGGTATTCCTTGTGACCCTGACTGCCTGCGGCGGCGGCAGCATGGCTAGCACAAACCCTCCGCCCCCACCCCCGCCGCCTCCGCCAACGGTGAGTGCCACAGTCACCGTGAACAGCCCCACCGGCGGCACCAGCCCGTTCGATGTGGCGATGTCAACCTCGTTTCAGCCGGCGGAGTGGGACTATCAGTTCTTTACGAATTTTCCCAGTGCCACAACTCCACTGGGTGCTTTGGTTCCGCATCACATTCGGCTACAAGGGATCTCGCATGGCGTGCCGCAGGGCGCCGAGGGAACGAGCTCAACCGCCTGGGATTTCACGACCCTGGACGCCATCATGCAGCCAGTCCTGGGCGTGGGCGATCATAGTCCGGAGTTTCAAATTGCTAAGGCCCCGGCGTTTGACTACGTGAACGACGATAACAGCAGTTCGTTTAACGATCCCAACTACACGCAGTTCGCGGCATATGCACAAAACCTGGTTCGCTACTACAACACGGGTGGTTTCACTCCATCAGGCGGTTCCTTGCTGGTTTCCCCGTCTTATCCAACCGACAAGATCACATGGTGGGGCATATACAACGAACCGAGCCTCAATAACAATCTGGATGCTACCGAATACACGCAGATGTACAACGCTCTCGTGCCGGCGATGCAGGCTGTGGACAGTACCATAAAGTTCGTCGCGCTCGAAATGTGCTGCAGTTCTGAAAACTGGGTTCCGGTTTTCGCCAGTAATGTGACCCAACAGGTGGACGCGGTCGCCTCACACTACTATTCTTCGTGCAACCAGAGAGACACCGACGCCCAGGTTTTTGCCACTGTGCCGGGATTTGCGACGAGCGTACAGATGATCTATGGGTCACTTGCGGCCAACCAAGCTCTGGCCACTGTTCCAGTCTGGATTACGGAGAACAATGTGAACGCCGACTTCGATAAAGGCGGCGGCATCAGCGCGTGTACGGGTCTACCGTTTGTTACCGATCTGCGGGGTTCAAGCGCATTTTTTGCGGCATGGCGGCCTTACGTGTTTTCACAAGTTGGCAAAGCAGGAGCCCGTGCTCTCTATCAGTGGGACTTTGACGCCGATGCGCAGTTCGGTGAGGTGGATTACAACACTGGCCAGACGCAGCTCAGCTATTGGGTGGATTACTGGCTGGGCAAAACGTTTCCTGCAGGTTCGGGCCAGCAGGTACTGCAATTCAGCCATACGGACAACGCAGAAGTCGAGGTGCTGCCGATTCTGAACACCGACGGAAGCGCGGTCATCATGATCTCAAACCATGCCGTTGCTTCTGCTTCGGATAATAATGGAGACGGCCTCACCGCCAACGTCTCCGTGGACGTAAGCGCCCTGGGGCCGTTCACGACTGCATCGCTCTTCACCATTGACTCGACCACGAGTGCGATCAATGGACCAGGCCCTGCAGCATCGATTTCGCCCAGCTCACCGATCAAGGTGACCGTTGACGGCTATGGGGTGGCGTTCCTTTCGCTGAAGTAGAAAAAGCTACTTCGTTTTTTTCTTCCCGAAAAGCCCGGTGAGCGAGTTCACAACTCCCTTGGCATTTTGTCCTCCAGGCACCTGCCCGCCAAGCCGGTTACCCAACTGGCTGCCGAGCATTCCTTTCACGTCAGGCACGAACTTCGGGTCGGAGGCGGTGCCTTGGATAAAGAAAGGGACGCTCGCTCCTTTGCCGCTCCCGCCTGCCAACTGCGAGAGTCCGGTCGCTACACTGCCGCTAATGCTGGCCGTCATTTTGTAGTCCAGAGCATTTTGCGGGCTGACGGTTCCGCTGCCGGTCAAAGTGCCGATCGCCGGAATCACCAGATTGATGTTCTCGGTCTGGATGCCGCTGGGTGCAACATGCACGTTGGAGCTAAAGTTCTGGATGCTGGTGTCCGGCCCGGTCTTGGCGCCGCCAAGAGCAGATATAGCCGACAACTTTGATCCCATATCAAAGCCAGAGAGTTTCGTGTTCACGAGCTTCACTGGGCCGACAATGACCATTTTGGCCACTGGACCGTTTATTGCCAGATCCGCAGAGAGAGTTCCGCCTTGCAGCGACGAGCCTTTTGGCAGGGTGACCCCGAGCGCCGGCAGTAAGGTTTCAAGATCGTCCACCGGCATGTTGTCGGCGTTCAGCTTCAGATTCAACACCGGCGACTCCCCCCGCAGATCGTAGCTGCCGCCCAACTTTGCAACGGCCTTGCCTACGGAGACATCTCCATTGAGCTGACCAGTCTGTTTCTGCAATTCGTACGCTGTCGAATATTTCATGCTGATGGTGCGTTGTGCCGGCGTTCCTTTGGGAGAGAGCTTCAATTTGTCAGCGGTTGCATTTCCGTTGCTACGGGCCTGATTTCCGTCAGAGCTCACAGTGCCATCGAAATTTGCGAGCCCGGCAAAGCCGGAGCTTTGATCGATGAAGCCTGATGCCGCCAGATCCAGCTTCTTCACTTCCAGTTTGGCTTGAAACTGGGTCAGAGAAGCGTCCGTGGAATTGATGGGGCCGGCGGTGCCGTCGAGCTTAACCGTCCCGCCGCCTGGCAGGTCGGCTGTCATGGTAAAGGGGAAGTTTGAGACGAACGAGAAATCTTTGACGGTGAAGTCGACGTTTCGGTAAAGGTGCGCCTTCGCTGGAGCATTCGTGTCTGCAATTGAAATTTGGCCGTCTTTGATGCTGAGTTTCCCGACAGAAAGGTTTTGCTCGATGGATTGTTCGGAGTGCGGATTCGCAGCATCATTCGGACTGGCGGTCGGTTGCTTGCCACCCTGGCCAGGTTCGACAGCGGGGAGCGCTCCGCTTTTCTTTGCCGGACTGGCGCTTCCCAGCGTTGAAAAATTCCACCGGCCCGAAGGAGCACGAAGCAAGGCTACCTGTGGTCCAGACAAGGTCAGGTTGGTCACGTGAAGTGTCCTAGACAAGATCAGAGGCATCATTTCGACGCCGACATTGAGCGCCTTTGCCCGAATGAAGGGCGCTTTGCTGAACGACGGGTCATCGGCGATGGCGATGTCGTCCGCCGCAAGACTACCGGAAAGAATCGACAGGCTGAGATTCCCCACCGTGACCTTTCTTCCCAGCGCGTCAGTTAGCTCGGATTCGATCCGCGGCCGGAAGGCATTTACGTTGATCAGAAAGGGAAGCACTAGAACGATGGCGATGAGAACTGCGACGACGATGGCAATCCACTTCAGGGCACGCTTCATGATGGGACCTCCTCGAGAGCCGGTGGGCTGACTCAGCTCTGCATGAAGTGGGCTGGGGACCCAGGCCAGTGTAACAAAATTACTAAGCCAGCTTCACCCATCGCCGCTCTTTTGAACTCTGGGCGATCGCTTCGCATAATTGCATCTCTTCGTGTCCAGTTTCGAAAGTGGGGAAAGTACGCGGCTTGGAGAAGTCGCCTGCGTCGAGATAGGCATAATAATCCTTGAACAGTTGCACGAAAGTGTCAGGATAGCCTTCGGCATGGCCTCCAGGATACGCTGCGTATCCGCGCGTTTCAGGAGTCATCAGCGACGGATCTTTAATCAGCTCCTGGTTTGGTTCGCGCCGGTGGCCGATCCAAAGAGTGTTTGGAGATTCCGAATTCCACGCCAGCGAACCTTCTGAGCCGTCCACTTCAAACCACAAGCGTGTCTTACGTCCAGCGCTGATCTGGGAAACTGTGACCACGCCACGAGCAGATCCATCGAAATGCAAAAGGATAGAAGCGTAATCATCGGTTGTGACTTTGAAATCCTCAGACTCACCTGCACTCGCCTGAAATGTCTGTACCCGGCCGCGCGGACGTTCTCTAACTGGAACAACGGTGGCCAGATCGGCACAGACCTCGGCGATCTTCCTGCCCGTAATCCACGTCAGCAGATCCAGCCAGTGGGTCCCGATATCTGCGACTGCGCGCAACTCGCCTCCCAATTCCGATTGCAGGCGCCAGTTCCAGTCCGACGGATAAAGCAGCCAGTCTTGCAAGAAACTGCCGTGGATCAGCCGCGGTTCGCCAATGACTCCTCGCTGCACGATCGCACGAGCCTCCTGACAGAGTGGGTAATAACGCAGGTTGTAGGTGACGGCACCGACCAAGTTCTGTTTGCGCGCCAGATCAATCAGCGACTGGCTCTGCCGGATATCCATGGCGAGCGGCTTTTCGCACATGACGTGCTTACCCGCTTCCATTGCGGCGTTCGCCTGATCGTGATGCAGGTGATTGGGTGTGCAGATGTGAACTGCGGTCACGCTGGAATCGCTGGTAAGTTCGTCAAGGGAAGAGTACCCGCGTTCGATCTTGAGTTCGCGAACAGCTTCTCGGGTGCGTTCGGGAGAGCTCCCGAGAATTCCCCGCACCGGAATGCCCAGCCGCCGCAAAGCTTCGAGGTGAGCTTTGCCAACGAAGCCGAGCCCGATGATCGCAGCGCCAGTCGGCATCTTTGAATTATCCGACTGCAACGTGCTGCGGCGCAGGAGTCACGACCGTCAGTGCCTGCTCTAGGTCGGCAATCAGATCGCCGGTGTTCTCGATACCCACGGAAATGCGAATCAGTTGCTCAGTCACGCCCATTTTCTGCCGCTGTTCCGCTGAGATCATGGCGTGAGATGTAAGCACGGGTATCGAGACCAGAGATTCCACGCCGCCCAAGCTGGGAGCCAGAGTAAATAGTCGCAGGGCTTCACTCAGGCGTTTGGCAT
>WNGL01008262.1_pt1 | contig 30911 bp, 26 predicted proteins | sample 5400591 | NCBI WGS metagenome assembly WNGL01 (sample SAMN13153377, study PRJNA577476) | soil metagenome | isolation source: 80 cm soil or saprolite under Garry oak tree replicate 1 | place: USA:California | collected 2016-06-15 | reverse complement strand
CCTACGACGTGGTCATCTGCGAAGGCGCGGGCAGCCCGGCCGAGATCAACCTGCGCGAGACCGACGTGGCCAACATGGGCCTGGCCCGCGCGGCCGGCCTGCCGGTCATCGTGACCGGCGACATCGACCGCGGCGGGGTATTCGCCGCCATGTACGGCACGCTGGCCCTGCTCTCGCCCGCCGACCAGGCGCTCATCTGCGGCTTCGTGATCAACAAGTTCCGCGGCGCCCCCGAGCTGCTGGACAGCGGCCTGACCATGCTCAGGCAGCTCACCGGCCGCCCCGTCTACGGCGTCCTGCCCTGGCAGGACGGCCTCGGCGGGGACGCGGAAGACTCCCTGAGCCTCTCCCGCCAGCAGTCGCCTGCCACCAGCGCGCCTTTCCCCCGTGACCGCTCGACCACTCTCGACCACAGGGGGGAACCCGATTCGTTCGGTACTAAAGATTTTCTCCGGGTCGCGGTGGTCAGGCTGCCCCGGATCAGCAACTTCACCGACGTGGACGCGCTGTCGGCCGAGCCCGGCGTGCTGGTGCGGTTCGCGACCAGCCCGGCCGAGCTGGCCGGCGCGGACCTGGTGGTGCTGCCCGGGTCCCGGGCTACCGTCGCGGACCTGGCCTGGCTGCGGGACCGCGGCCTGGCCGGGGCGGTCGCCGAGCGGGCCCGGGCGGGCTGCCCGGTGCTCGGCATCTGCGGCGGCTACCAGATGCTGGCCGCCCAGATCGACGACCCGGTGGAATCGGGCCGCGGCACGGTCGACGGGCTGGGGCTGCTGCCGGTGCGCGTCCGGTTCGGCGCGGAGAAGATCCTGCGCCGCCCGCGGGGCCGCGCGCTGGGCGCCCCGGTGGCCGGGTACGAGATCCACCACGGCGTCGCCGAGATCACCGACCCGGCGGCTGAGCAATTCCTCGACGGCTGCCGCCGCGGCGCGGTATGGGGTACCAGCTGGCACGGCACGCTGGAGAACGACGAGTTCAGGCGGGCGTTCCTGGCCGAGGTGGCGGCGCTGGCCGGCCGGGACTTCACCCCCGCGCCCGGCACCGACTTCGCCGCCACGCGGGAGGCGCGGCTCGACGTGCTCGGTGACCTGGTGGCCGGCCACCTGGACACGGCGGCGCTGAGCCGGCTGATCGAAGACGGCCCGGTGCCCGGCTTGCCCGCGCTTGTCACCTCACTCCACCACGATCGATAGGGTTTGCTCATGCCTGACAAGGTTCTCTACACCGCGGAGGCTACGTCGACGGGGGACGGCCGCAGCGGCCACGTCGTCTCGTCGGACCAGCGCCTCGACCTCGACCTCGCCCTCCCCGTGAGCATGGGCGGCGACGGCAACGGCACCAACCCCGAGCAGTTGTTCGCGGCCGGCTACTCGGCGTGCTTCCACAGCGCGCTGCGGATCGTGGCCCGCCGGGCCAGGGTGGATCCCGGCGAGTCGACCGTGACCGCCGAGGTGGGCATCGGGCCCGAGGGCGACGCGTTCGGGCTGGTGGTCACGCTGATCATCCACATTCCCGGACTGGAGCGGGAGAAGGCCAGGGAGCTCGCCGAGGCGGCGCACCAGGTGTGCCCGTATTCGCGGGCCACCCGCGGCAATATCAGCGTCGAGCTGCGCATTCCGTAACCGGACCACAGGGAGGCAGACCATGGATCTCGCTGCTATCGAGGCGGAGCGGGCCCGGCTGCACGCCGAGTACGTCACGGCCGAACGGCCGCCGAGCAGCGCCCGCGGCATCCACCACACCGCCCTGCTCAGCTCCGACGTGGAGCGGACGATCCGCTTCTACCAGGGCATCCTGGAGTTCCCGCTGACCGAGATCATCGAGAACCGCGACTACCCGGGGTCCAACCACTTCTTCTTCGACGTCGGCCACGGCAACCTGCTGGCCTTCTTCGACTTCCCCGGGCTCGACCTGGGCCCGTACGCCGAGGTCCTCGGCGGCCTGCACCACATCGCGATCTCGGTGACGCCGGAGAAGTGGGCCGCGCTGCGCGCCAACCTGGCCGCGGCCGGCGTCGACTACATCGAGGAGAGCGGCACGTCGCTGTACTTCCGCGATCCCGACGGCGCCCGCCTGGAACTCCTCGCCGACCCCCTGGGCGAGATGTACGGCAGCCGCGTCCTGTAGCGACTCCCCGATCGCGAAGGTCCACGCCGCCCCGAGCCCGCCGCCCACCAGCCCCACCAGCCCCACGCACCCGCCCCGGAACCTGAATCCTGCCGCTCCCCAGCTTCAAACGGCACCGATGTTCCACCGATGCCGCTATCGCGACCCGCACTGGGGTGGGTGGGCCCCTGACCCCGATAGATGGGGGCCGGGGCCCACGCACCCCAATCCGCTGACCGCGCCGGGCCCGGCAGAAATGCTCGTTTCCCTGCAAACCCGGCATATCCGGCATGATGCCAGCCAGCCGGGCGCCGTCCGCCGTCACCATCCCTAGATGTGCGCCAGCCCCCCGGACGGTAAAGTCTTCGTGATCATGGAAGCTGCCGTGCGCGCCTGGGCCGCTCTGTACGGGCTGGCCATTGGTGATGCGCTGGGCATGCCCACGCAGATGCTTTCCCGGACGGAAATCCGTGGTCGCTGGGGGGCGCTGCTGCCCGGCTTCAAGCCCGCCCCGCCCGGTCACCCCATCGCCGCCGGCCTGCCCGCCGGAGCGGTGACCGACGACACCGAGCAGGCCGTCCTGCTCGCCCGGCTCCTCGTCAAAGGTCACGGCACAATAGACCCGAACGAACTGGCCACCGCCCTGGTCACCTGGGAGCGCGACATGGCCGAACGCGGCTCCCTAGACCTGCTCGGTCCCTCGACCAAGCGCGCCGTCGCGGCCGTCCTGGCCGGCGTCCCGCCGGAGGAAGCCGGCGCGGCCGGCGCCACCAACGGCGCCGCCATGCGCATAGCCCCCGTAGGCATCGCCGTGCCACTATCCCCGCCCGCCTCCTCCACCCTGCCCGCCTCCTCCACCCTGCCCGCCTCCTCCACCCTTCCCGCCTCCTCCACCCTGCCCGCCTCCTCCGTCCCGCCCGCCTCCAACCCAAGTCAGCTGTCGAAGCTGGTCGACCATGTGGTGATGGCGAGCAGCGTCACGCACAACACCGGGATCGCGCTGGCGGGCGCCGCGGCCGTGGCCGCCGCGGTGAGCGCGGGCGTTTCCGGCGCCGGGATCGCCGCGGCCACGGCGCTGGCCATCCAGGCCGCGCGGATCGCGGCCGGCCGCGGTCACTGGGTGGCGGGCGCGGACGTGGCGGCGCGCATCGAGTGGGCCACCCGCCTGGTCGCGGGCCGGGACGAGGCCGAAGCCGCCGAGCTCATCTACACCCTGGTCGGCACCAGCCTGGCCACCCAGGAGTCGGTGCCGGCCGCGTTCGCGGTGCTGGCCGCGGTGCCCGCCGACCCGTGGCGGGCCTGCCTGCTGGCCGCCTCGCTCGGCGGCGACTGCGACACGATCGCGGCGATGGCCGGCGCGATTACCGGAGCCTGCCACGGCGCCGGCTCCTTCCCGGCCGAGGCCATCGCCGTCATCGACGCCCAGGGCCTCGGGCTCCCCGAGCTCGCGAGCGACCTCCTGGCGCTTCGGGACGCGCCGCAGTGAGCCCGCCGCCGCTGAGCCGGCTCGTCTTCGCGGGCGAGGCGATCGTCGACCTCCTGATGTGGGTGCCCGCGCTGCCCGAACGCGGCGGCGACATGCTCGCGGAGTCGGCCGCCATCGAGGTGGGCGGCGGTTTCAACATCATGGCCGCGGCCGTCCGGCAGGGCCTGCCCGTGATCTACGCGGGCGGTCACGGGACCGGGCCGTGGGGCGACAGGGTCCGCGCCGCGCTGGCCGCGGAGGGCATCCGCCTGCTCCGCACGCCCGACCCGGACCGGGACACCGGGTTCGACGTGGCCCTGGTCGAGGCCGGCGGCGAGCGGACGTTCGTCACCGCGCTGGGCGCCGAGTCGCTGCGCGAGCCAGGCGCGTGGGACCTGGTCCGGCTCCGGCCCGGCGACGCGGTCTACGTCTCCGGCTACGGCCTGGTCCCGCCCGAGTCGGGTCCGGTCCTCGGCGCCTGGGCGGCCAGCCTGCCGCCCGGGATCGTGCTGTTCGCCGATCCCGGGCCGCTGGCCGCGGACATTCCCGCGCCGGTGCTCGACCCGGTACTGGCCCGCTGCGACTGGTGGAGCTGCAACCAGCGGGAGGCCGCCCTGCTCACCGGCAGCGACGACCCGGCCGAGGCGGCCCGCCGCCTGGTCCGCCGGACCGCCCATGCCGACGTCATCGTGCGGGCCGGCCCGGACGGCTGCGTGGTGGCCATGCGGGTGTCCGGCCCGGCACTGGACCACGGCCTGTCGCTGAGCCACATCGCGGCGCCCGCCGTGACGGCGGTCGACACCACGGGCGCGGGCGACGCCCATTCGGGGGTGTTCCTGGCCGGGCTGGCCGCGGGGCTGACGGTGGGCGAGGCCGCCCGCCGGGCCAATGCCGCCGCCGCCCTGACCGTCACCCGCGCCGGCGCGGCTACCTCACCCACCCGGGCCGAACTCGACCGGTTCGGAGGGTTCTAGTTGTCTGGCTCTTTTGCCTTGTAGACCACCGTGACGGTGAGGTTGCCCGGCATCACGATGACGTGAGTGGTCAGCGCGCCCTTGCCGGTCACCGTCACGGTCACGTCCACGTATCCGCCGGCCGGGAGGGAGCCGCCCGGCGGCGCGACGCTGACCCTGCCCGCCAGGCCGGCCGGAACCATGACGGTGTAGTGCGCGACCGGGCCACCCACGGCAGTGAGCACGAAGAACCCGCTGGCCTGCTTCCCGCTTCCCGACGTGAGCATCAGCATGTCCGGCGCCAGCAGCAGGTGTCCCTGAGCGGGTGAGGTGGACGGTGACGGCGACGGGGCCGGGGGCATCGACGGGGGCGGTGACGGCGGGCGCGACGGCGGCGCGGTGGGCTGCGGCGTTCCCGTCGCCATCCCCGGGCTGGCCGGGCCCGCGGGCGTCGTCACCGGCGGCCTCGGGCGGGCCGCGGCGGTGCGCGGCGGGGACGGCGCCGCGCTCGTGCGGCCCGGGGCGGGGCTGGACGCCTGGCCGGGCCCGCCTGCGCCCAGGCGGGGGCCGGAGGCCTGAGGAGGGTGCGTGGTGCCGGCCGTCATGATCATGGTAACTCCGGTCACCATGGCCAGCGCCGCCACCATGGCTACCGCCGAGACCAGGCCGGGCTGCCGCCGGACCCGCCGCCACCACCGCGGCCCGGACGGGCCGATCGGCTTCGGGAAACCGGACGGTCCGAACGTGCCCGCGCGATGCGCCACGCTCATCCGGTGCGCCCGGCCGGTCGGGGAGTTGTCGGCGCAGGCCGTCACCACCGTGCCCCGGAATCTGGCCGGCAGCGTGACCGCCGGCAGCTCGTCGTCCGGATCCGCCGGTCCGGGGAGTTCTGCGCCGCCCGCCGCGTACTGCGGATCCAGCCGGCGCAGGCACTCGTTCCGCGCCACCGCGTGCAGCCAGGGACCGAGCCGGTCCGGATCGCGCAGCCCTTCCAGCTTGGCCGCTGCGACCAGGAAGGTGTCGAGGAGCGCCTCGGCGGCGGCTTCGGGCCCCGGCAGCACCGAGTGGCAGCAGGCGTAGAGGGAGGCGGCGTACTGGTCGTACGCCGCGGCGAAGCCGTCCGCGTCACCAGCGACGACGGCCGCCACCACCGCACTGTCCTGCATGCGCCCAACCGTAGTTGGATCGGGCATAAAGCTCAGTCGCAAACACATGACCGGAAATCAGAACGAAATAACATGATCCCCCGGAAGCCGGGCCGGCCCACCCCGCCGGCGCCGCGCGGCCATCGCTAGAACGGCAGCGACGTCGGCGTCGGCGTGACGGTGGCCCTGGGTGTGGCGGTGCTGGTGGCGGATGGGGACAGGGTGAACCGGGGCCTCGGGGAGGCCGCCGCCGAGGAGGTGGCCGAACGTGACGGCGACGGCTTCGCCTTGGCGGACGAGGCGGACGAGGACGCCGCCGGCGCCACGCCGGTGACGGCCGGCGCGCTGCTGCCCGGCGCGCTGCTGCCCGGCAACATGCCGGGGGACGCTCCGCCGGCCGGTCCGGTGCCCGCGGTCGCCGAGGCACCCGCGGGGCCAGCTGAGTGGCCGGCCCGGCCGGCGGCCGGCGCCGGGGCATGCGACCCGGTGAGGGCGAGCACGGTGACGATGCCGGTCGCCGTGATCGCGATCAGCACGCCCACCGCGGCCGCCACCCCGGACAGCGCCAGCATCGGCCGCCTGGGTGTCCTGACCGCATGCGGGAAGCCGTTGGGCCGGAACGGCCCGGCCCGCTGCGTTACGTCGCGCCGGTACGACAGCGCCAGCGGGCTGCCGCTGGCGCACAGCCGCAGCACCTCGTCGCGCAGCTCGTCCGGGAGCATGGCCGGCTGGGGCATGCCGTGCAGCGCCGCCGGGCGCAGCGCGCCGTGCCTGCGGTCGGTGCACGTATCGCACTGGCCGATGTGGCGGCTGACCCGCTTGCGCATCGACGCGGTCAGCCGGCCGTCCCAGCCGTCAAGCAGCAGGTCGAGCTCGGCACAGGCCCGGCGCCCGGTGCGGGCCACGAGCAGGGCGCCGAGTGACCTCTCCAGCCGCCCGCGGGCGTGCGCGGCCAGGGCGTGCGCCTGGTTCCGCGGCACGCCGAGCACGGCCGCGAGGTCGGCGCCGTGCAGGTCGTGCCGGAGGTCGAGCTCGAGGACCTCGCGTTCACCCCGGTTCAGCCCGTCCACGGCGGCGCGCACGAGCCTGCGCAGTTCGGCCTGCTCGGCGCGGCCGCCGGCGTCGTACGGCGGATCGGCCGGGCCGTCGCCATCGTCGAGCCCGATGGCCGACGCGCGCAGCCGTCGGTGACACTCGTTGCGCGCGACCGCGTAGAGCCAGGGCCGCAGCTTGCGCGGGTCAGTCAGGCCGCCGAGGCGGACGGCGGCGATGACGAACGTGTCCTGCACCGCGTCGGCGGCGTCCTTCGGCTCACCCAGCATCCAGTGGCAGTAACCGTACAGGGACTCGGCGTGCTCGTCGTAGGCGGCGGCCAGCCCGTCCAGGTCACCTGCCGCGGTGGACGCGACGATCTCGCGGTCGTCCATGGCCAAACAGTAGTGTGAAGTGCCAGCGTACGACCGGGTTTGCCGGAAACACGCCGACTCTGCGCCGGGCCGGACCGGGACGGGGGCCTGGAGCCTAGGAGGATGTCGCCGACGCAGACGGGCTGGGCGAATCGGTCGACGGGATCGTTGAGGGAGAGGGCGACGGCGACGGCGACCTGGTACGTGTCGGGGTAGGCGTCGGCGAGGAGGACGGCGACGGCGACGGCGAGCCAGACGGCGAAGATGACGGCGAAGGTGACGGCGAGGGCTTGGCCGAGGGCGATCTGGAGGGCCGCGCCGACAGGGAGGGCGAGGGCTCCGGGGGCGACCAGACCGAGGGCGTCAGCCTGGCCGCCGCGGTGGGCTGGCTGCTCGGCGACGGTGACCGGCTCGTCCCGGTGCCGACCGAGGCCCCGCCGCCCGCGGGCACCGGAGCGCTGGCGCCGCTGAATGCCCCGGCGCTGGCCTGGGGGACCAGCGGCCGGATGCCGTGCACGCTGCCCGCCGCCATCACCGGGACGCCGACCGCCACCGCGACCGCGACGACCGCCACGGCCGCTGCCACCCGGGGATGGCGCCGGGCCTTGCTCCACCGTGCCCGCGGCAGCCTCCCGGCTCGCTCCCGCACCTGCTCGCGGTACGCGACCGCCTCCGGGGCGGGGCTGGCGCACAGCTCGAGCACCTGCTCCCGCAGCCCGGCGGGGAGCGCGGCCAGCGGCAGCAGCCGGGCCAGGGCCTCCGGGCGCAGCTTGCCCCGCTTGGCCGCCGCGCAGGTCTGGCACTGCTCGACGTGCCGGCCGGCCCGGTGCAGCGTGTCCATGGTCAGCCGGCCGTCCCAGTCCGCCAGCACCGTGGCCAGTTCCGGGCACGCCGCCCGCCCGGTGCGCGCGAGGCGCAGCGTGCCGAGGGCCTTTTCCAGCTGGCCGCGGCCGCCCGACGCCATGGTGTACGCCTCCGGCCGGGACACGCCGAACACGGCGGCGAGATCGGCGTCGTCCAGGTCGTGCCACAGGCTCAGCACGACGGCCTCGCGCTGTTCCGGCCCGAGCCTGGCGAGGGTAGCCGGGATCAGGGCGCGCAGCTCGGCCCGTTCGGCCTCCCGTTTGTCCGCACCGGCCCCGGCGGCCCCGCCTGCACCTTCCAGCACGGCCGCCTCAACAGGTTCGCCTCGTACCAGCGACGGCCGGCGCAGGCACTCGCCGCGCGCGGTCGCGAAGAACCAGGAGCGGAGGAAGCCCGGATCCGCCGGGACGCCGCCGGCGGCGATGACGAACGTGTCCCGGGCGGCTTCCGCGGCCTCGGCAGGCTCGCGCAGCATCCACCGGCAGTAACCGTAAACAGGGCCGGCGTACGTGTCATAGGCAGCAGCGATCCCGGCCGGGTCGCCTGCCGCGAGGGCCGCGACGATCTCGCGGTCTTCCATGAGCCACACGGTAGTTGAAAGACGGACATATAGATGGTGATTTGCCCCAGGTAGATGGTGCTTTGCCCCAGGCTGTGTCAGTTGTAGGGCGCGTCCGGCGGCTGGGTCCGTTCGGCGCCCTGGGCCGGCGGGTGGAACGGGATCCAGACCTGCACGCTGGTGCCGACCCCGGCCGCCGACTTGAGCATGGCCTGACCGCCGTGCGCGGCCGCGATCGCGTGCACGATGGACAGCCCCAGGCCGCTGCCGTGCGCGTCCTTTCCGTTGCGGCCGCCCCGGTAGAAGCGGTCGAATGCGCGCGCCGCCGCCTCGGCATCCATGCCCTGGCCCGTGTCGGTCACCTCGAGCAGCGCGCCCTGGCCGGCCTCGGAGAGCCGGACCGCCACGGCGGTGTCCGGGGCGGTGTGCTCGCGGACGTTGGCGAGCAGGTTGGCCAGGACCTGCCTGATCCGCGGCTCGTCGGCCACCACCACCAGGCTGGCCGGGGTGCTCGCCAGGACCGGCCGCTTCGGCTCCACCGCCTGGGCATCGGCGACCGCGTCCGCGACCAGCGCGGACAGGTCGGTCTCGGTCAGGTCGAGGGAAGAGTTGCGGTCCAGCCGGGCCAGCTCGAGCAGCTCGGCGACCAGGCTGGACATCCGGTCGGCTTCCTGCTCGATGCGGCGCATGGCATTCGGCAGCCGGTCCGGGCCGAGCGCGCCCTGCCGGTACAGCTCGGCGTACCCGCGGATGGTGGTGAGCGGCGTGCGCAGCTCGTGCGAGGCGTCCGCGGCGAAGTGCCGCACCTTCTGCTCAGACTCCCAGCGCGCCCCGAACGCATGCTCGATCCGGTCCAGCATCGTGTTGATCGCCGCGGCCAGCCGCCCCGCCTCGGCGTGGTCGCCCGGGTCGGGCATCCGCGCGGTCAGGTCGCCCCGGCTGGTGATCACGTCGGCGGTGCTCGCCATCCGGTCCAGCGGGGCCAGGCCGCGGCTGATCAGCCAGCGGCCGCCCACCGCGAGCAGGGCCAGCAGGATCGAGCCGGTGATCAGCTCGGCGGCGACCAGGCCGCGGACCTCGCTGCCCACCGCGCTGTCCGGCCGCGCGATCATCAGGATGCCGGCGCCCGGCGGCAGCATCCCGTCACTGCGCACCGCCTCCTTGAGAGTGACCGCCCGCCAGACGGCGGTCAGGGCCGGCCCGCCCGGATCCGCGATGCCGAACAGCTCGCCCGGGGCGTTCTGCCGCCGGAAGGCCGGCCACCCTCCGCTGGCCATCAGGTTGGTGATGAAGCCCTGCAGCTCGGTGAGGGCCGGCGACGGGGACGTCAGCGTGCCCGCCGAACCGGACGCGCCGTCGTAGTAAGCGACCGCGTAACCGCCCTGCAGGCTCGCGATCTCGCTCAGCTTGATCCGGACGGTCAGCGTGAGGTCGGAGTTGAACTGATCCTGCTCGCTGTTGCCGAGCACCACCGTGGTGACCACGCCCATGACGACGAGGAACAGCGCGGTCACCGTGATCAGCCCGGCGAGCAGCCGGGACCGCAGCGAGAGCCGGCCGCGGCCGGCCCCCAGGCGCCGCGTGTAGTTCATCTGCCCGCGCGTTCCGTTTCCGGCGGCGGGCGCAGGCTGTAGCCGACGCCGCGCTGGGTGTGGATCAGCGGCGGGCCCAGCGGGTCGAGCTTGCGGCGCAGGTAGCTGACGTACGTCTCCACCACCTGGGACTGGCCGGCGAACTCCCAGCCCCACACGTTCTCCAGCAGCTGCTGCCTGGTCAGCATCCGGCCCTGGTTGCGCATCAGGTACGCCAGCAGCCGGAACTCGGTCGGCGAGAGCTCCACCTGGGTCCCGCCGCGCCGCACCACCCAGTGCTCCTCGTCCAGCTCCAGGTCGCCCACGGTCAGCATCGCGGCGTCGCCCGCCACGCCGTCGCCGCCGGGCGTGCGGGTGGTGCGCCGCAGCACGGCGCGGACCCGGGCCACCAGCGCCTCGACCGAGAACGGCTTGGTCACGTAGTCGTCGCCGCCCAGCGTGAGGCCGCGGATCGTGTCCGAGGTGGTGTCCCGCGCGGTCAGGAAGATGACCGGCACCTCGTTGCCGTCGTTCCGCAGCGTGCGGCAGACCTCGAAACCGTCCATGTCGGGCAGCATGACGTCGAGGATCATCAGGTCCGGCTCATACGCCTCCACCTGGTGCAGCGCGTCCTTGCCGCTGGAGCTGACGGCGACCGCGCAGCCGTGGAACTTGAGCGCGACCTCGACGAGCTCGCGGATGTTCGGCTCGTCGTCGACGACGAGCACCTTGGGGATTCGGTCACCATCTGCCATGATCTCTCACGTTTCATTGTGCCGCATCGACGTCCGCAGCATGACGCGGCGCGCCCGGTCCGGGCGCGCCGCAGCATGCGTGGCTGGTTAGCTCAACGAAGTCTGGGCCGATTGAGATCCAGCGGGGCCCGAAGATCCGGCCGGCCTGATGACGATCAGCCGGGCGTCCCGGGCCCCGTTCGTCACCGGCCCGCCGGCCAGCACGGTTTCGCCTGCCGACAGCGCGCTTGTCGTGGTCTTGCCGCCGTTCTTCCTGACCACGGTGTCGCTCACGATCTGCCAGGTCCAGGTGGTGCCGTCGGCCGCCTTGATCACGACGTCGCTGCCGCTCACCGACGCGATGGTGCCCCGCTCGAACGAGAGCGTGTGGAAACCGGTCTTGTTGTGGAAGGTCACCGTCCCGTCCACGCCGCCGAGACGGCGCAGCCGGCCGAGCGCCCAGCGGACGCGGGGAGCGGGCGAACTGCTGGCGGCGGCGCTGAGGGCAGTGTTCAGCTCGGCCGCCTGGGCGCTCGAAGCGCTCGAAGCGCTCGCCCCCGCGGCGCTGCCTGCAGACACCATCGCCAGGGTGATCCCGCCGCCAGCGAGGAAGCCGGCCAGGGTGACGCCAGCGCCCCAGCGGAACCACCTCTTCTTGCGGAACCGGGTAGAGGAGGGATCGGCCGGAGGGATCCCGTAGCCCCCGGCCGGCGTGCCATACGTGGTGTTCATACCGGTAAGGGTGTGTCCGGGTTCTTGGACATCGCCACGTACCCCCTGTACGCCGCCTGTGAGTGCTCCGCGAGTTTGCTGGCGCCCGGCATGGCAGTATCGGTGAGTGCTCACCATTGCCTTGGTTTCCACCGCCGACACCGAACTCCTCGCGGCCGCCGCGTCCGGCGCCGGCTACCTGACCGCCAACCCGGCCCGGGTCGCCGCGGACGAGGTGCCCGGCCTGGCGGCGCGGGCCGACCTCGTCGTGCTGCGGCTCCTCGGCGGCCGGAAGGCCTGGCCCGAGGGCGTGGCTGCGCTCACCGCCGCGCTGGCCGCCGCCGGGCGGCCGCTGGTCGCGCTGGGCGGCGAGGCCAGCCCGGACGCGGAGCTGATGGCGCTGTCCACGGTGCCCGCGGGGGTGGCCGCCGAAGCCCTCGGCTACCTGCGCGAAGGCGGCCCGGAGAACCTGCGCGAGCTGGCCCGCTTCCTGGCCGACACCGTCTTCCTCACCGGCGAGGGCTTCGCCCCCCCGCGCCCCATGCCCGCCTACGGCCTCCACGCCCCCGACCCCATGAGCACGCCCCCCGCCTCCGCCCCCGACCCCATGATCGTGAACAGTTTGGGACAAATAGCGCCCATTTCTGTTCACGATCATGAAAGCGCCGCTCCGGTAGTAGCTGTGGTGTTCTACCGGGCGCACGAACTGGCGGGGAACACCGCGTTTGTGGACACCCTCTGCGCGGCTCTGGCCGAACACGGCGCCACCCCCCTCCCGGTTTTCTGCGCCTCACTCCGCTCGGCCGACCCGGGGCTCGCCGAACTGCTGCGACCCGCGCAAGGGGTGATCACCACCGTGCTCGCGGCCGGCGGCTCGGCCGCGGCCGACGCGACCGGGGAGAGCGACTGGGACGCGGGCGTGCTGGCCCGCCTGGACGTACCGGTCCTGCAGGGCCTCTGCCTGACCAGCTCGCGCGCCCAGTGGGAGGCCTCGAACGCCGCGCTGGCCCCCATCGACGCCGCCATGCAGGTCGCGATCCCCGAGTTCGACGGCCGCCTGATCACCGTGCCGTTCTCGTTCAAGGAGGAGGGCCCGGACGGGATACCCCGCTACGCCGCCGACCCCGAGCGCACCGCCCGGCTGGCCGGGATCGCCGTCCGGCACGCGCGCCTGGCCAGCATCCCGAACCGCGAAAAGCGCGTCGCCATCATGCTCTCCTCCTATCCCACCAAGCACTCCCGTGTCGGCAACGCCGTCGGCCTGGACACCCCGGCGTCCGCCGTGGCGCTGCTCCGGGCCATGCGCGCGGCGGGCTACGACCTCGGCGACGGCTTCCCCGAGGACGGCGACACGCTGATCCACGCGCTGATCGCGGCCGGCGGCCACGACACCGAGTGGCTCACCGAGGATCAGCTCCGCGCCGCCCCGGCCCGCGTCCCGCTCGCCGCGTACCGTCGTTTCTTCGAGAATCTGCCGAACGACCTGGGCTCATCCATTCAGTCCCACTGGGGAGCCCCCCCGGGTGAGCTCTATACCGACGACGAGTCCGGCGACATCGTGCTCGCCTGCCTGCGGTTCGGCCACATCGTGCTGATGATCCAGCCGCCGCGCGGGTTCGGCGAGAACCCGGTGGCGATCTACCACGACCCCGACCTGCCGCCGTCGCACCACTACCTGGCGGCCTACCGCTGGCTGGCTACCGATTTCGGTGCCGACGCGATCGTGCACCTGGGCAAGCACGGCACGCTGGAGTGGCTGCCCGGCAAGGGACTCGGCCTGTCGGCGCAGTGCGCGCCGGACGCGGTGCTCGGCGACCTGCCGCTGGTGTACCCGTTCATCGTCAACGACCCGGGGGAGGGGACCCAGGCCAAGCGGCGCGCGCACGCGGTGATCGTCGACCACCTGGTGCCGCCGATGGCGCGCGCCGACACCTACGGCGAGATGGCCAAGCTCGAGCAGCTGCTCGACGAGTACGCGACCGTGGCCGCGCTCGACCCGGACAAGCTGCCCGCGCTGCGGGCGCAGATCTGGTCCCTGATCGAGGCCGCGCACCTGCACCACGACCTCGGCGTCGACGTGCAGCCCGGCACGGCCGAATTCGACGAGTTCGTGCTGCACATCGACGGCTACCTGTGCGAGGTCAAGGACGCCGCGATCCGCGACGGCCTGCACGTCCTCGGCCTGGCCCCGGCCGGGGAGGCCCTGGTCAACCTGGTCCTGGTCATCCTGCGCGCACCCCAGCTGTGGAGTGCCCGCTGGGGCGCCCTGCCCGGCCTCCGCGCCGCCCTCGGCCTCCCCGAAGGCACCCCCTCCACCCCTTCCGCCCCCCCCGCCCCCCCCCCCCCCCCCCCCCTCGCTCGCCTCCTCCGCCCCGCTCGCCCCCTCCACCTCCTCATCCCCTTTCGCCCCGTTCGCCTCCTCCGCCCCGCTCGCCCCCTCCGCACCATCTGCCCCGTCCGTACGCGCGGAGACCGACCATTACGAGCGCATCGCGCGCGAGCTCGTCGAAGCGCTGGCCGCCGTCAACTGGGACGCCGCTCACGCATCAGAAATTGCCTCTCGCATCCTCAGTAACGCTCCCGTCACCGCTGCCCTCGATTTGTCTGCAGTTTCGGGTGCTATAACCCCCGAAACTGCAGACAAATCGCCAGCTGCCGTCCGGCAGGCCGCCCGGGTGCTCGAGTTCGCCTGCGCGGAAGTCGTGCCGCGGCTGCGTGCCACCGACGGCGAGATCACCGCGGTGCTGCACGCGCTGGACGGCGGTTACGTCCCCGCGGGCCCCTCCGGGTCGCCGACCAGGGGCCTGGTCAACGTGCTGCCAACCGGGCGCAACTTCTACTCGGTGGACCCGAAGGCCATCCCGTCCCGCACCTCCTTCCGGACGGGGCTGGCCCTCGCGGATTCGCTGCTGGCCCGGCACCTGGCGGATGAGGGGGAGTACCCGCGCTGCGTGGGCCTGACCGTGTGGGGCACCTCCGCCATGCGCACCCAGGGCGACGACATCGCCGAGGTGCTCGCGCTCCTCGGCTGCCGCCCTCGCTGGGATGACGCGTCACGCCGGGTCACCGGCTTCGAGGTCGTCCCGCTGGCCGAACTCGGCCGGCCCAGGATCGACGTCACGCTGCGCATCTCCGGGTTCTTCCGGGACGCGTTCCCGCACGTGATCGCCCTGCTGGACGACGCGATCGGCGTGGTGGCCAGGCTTGACGAGCCGCCCGGGTCCAACTACCTGCGCGCCCATGCCCTGGCCGACCAGGCCCAGCATGGCGACTGGCGGCGCGCGACCACCCGCATCTTCGGGTCCAAGCCCGGCGCCTACGGCGCCGGCCTGCTCCCGCTGATCGACGCGCGGAACTGGCACGACGACGCCGACCTGGCCGAGGTGTACGCGGTGTGGGGCGGCTACGCCTACGGCCGCGGGCTCGACGGGGTGAACGCCCGGCCGGACATGGAGGGCGCGTTCCGCCGGATCGCGGTGGCGGCCAAGAACGTCGACACCCGCGAGCACGACATCGCCGACTCCGACGACTACTTCCAGTACCACGGCGGCATGGTCGCCATGGTCCGCTCCCTGACCGGCCGCAACCCCGCCGCCTACATCGGCGACTCGGCCGTGCCTGACGCGCCGAAGACGCGCACGCTGGCCGAGGAGACCCGGCGCGTGTTCCGGTCCCGGGTGGTGAACCCGCGCTGGATCGCGGCCATGCGCCGGCATGGCTATAAGGGCGCGTTCGAGCTCGCCGCGACCGTGGACTACCTGTTCGGCTACGACGCCACCGCCGGCGTGGTCCCGGACTGGATGTACGAGCAGCTGGCCGTCTCCTACGTCTTCGACGAACAGACCCGCGCGTTCATGCAGCGCGCCAACCCCTGGGCCCTGCGCGGCATTACCGAACGCCTGCTGGAAGCCGCCTCCCGCGGCCTCTGGGAGGCTCCCGACGCCAAGACCCTGGACCAGCTCCGCCAGGTCTACCTCGACATGGAAGGTGACCTCGAATCCCGCGGCTGACCCCATAAGACGCGGCCGCCACTCCCGTTAAGGCAGCAACCGGCGTGAATACGGATATCTGGATGTCGTTGTTCGTGATTCGCACGAGTCGTGCCAGACTGGCAGTAACTGCTCCGGCGGAAGGCGACTATGAACGAGGCTCCGCACATACCGGCTGGCGTCGACACGGGCAGGCCCACCCCCGCCCGGATCTATGAGTACATGCTCCAGGGCAGCAACTATTTCCAGGTCGACCGTTTCGCCGCCGAGCAGATCCTGAAAGCCGCGCCGGAGATCAGGGACGCGGCCTGGTCCAACCGCGGCTTCCACCAGCGCGCGGCGAAGTGGATCGGCCAGCACGGCGTGCGGCAGTTCGTCGACATCGGGTCCGGGCTGCCGACGGTCGGCAACACGCACGAGGTGGTCCAGAAGGTGGTGCCCGCCGCGCACGTGGTGTACGTCGACAACGACCCCATGGTGGAACTGCACAGCCGCGCGCTCCTCGACAGCGGCGGCACGATCAGCGTGATCTGCGCTGACCTGCGCGAACCGGACACGATCCTGGAGCACCCGCAGCTGCGCAAGCTGGTCGACTTCAGCGAGCCGGTGGGCCTGCTGATGACCGGCGTGATGATGTTCGTCTCCGACCCCTCCGACCCGTGGGCGCTGGTGTCGCGCTACGTAGGCGCGCTCACCTCGGGCAGCTACCTGTCGCTGTCGCACCTCACCGATGACTACAAGCCGCCGGCCGCGGCCGAAGGCTTCCGCGCCGTCTTCGACACCGCCACCGAGCACATGTACTTCCGCTCCAAGGCGAAGGTCGAGCGGTTCTTCGACGGCCTGGAACTGGTCGCGCCGTACGAGGGAGCGGAGGCCGGCGTCACCTTCACCGGCCTGTGGGGCGCCGAGGACGTCGAACTCGCGGACAGCGACGGCTCGCGCTGGCTCTACTGCGGCGTCGCCAGGAAGCCGTGACCGCCAAGCCCACGGTCTCCGACCTCGGCATCGACCTCGCCGCGCAGGCCTGGCAGCGCTCCGGCCGCGGCGACGGCGCCCTCGAAGTCGCCTTCGCCCGCACCGAGGACGGCACCGGGAAAGGCGCGGAGTGGGTCCTGATGCGGGTGGCGGGGGATCCCGCTCAGCGGGTGCTCGTGTTCGACCGGCACGAGTGGGAGTGCTTCCTGGACGGCGCGCGCAACGGCGAGTTCGACGACGCTGCCAGCCGGGGTGACGGCGCCGCTGCCAGCCGTGGTGACGGCGCTGCCCCCAGCCCTTAATTGGTGTATACCAGCACCTTGATTTGCGAATCGCAAGTTGGGTAACGTGTAAGGCATGACAGGGCTCCTGTCAAGGAGGGGAAGCCGCTATGAGCGATGACGCCTACGGGGCCACCATCGCCAAGCGCCGGCTCGCCCGTCACCTCACCGCGGCGCGGCTCAGGTCGGGGTATACCGCCAACCACGCCTGCGACATCCTGAACTGGGGCCGCGGCAAGGTCGGGCGGTTCGAGGCCAACCAGTGGAAACGCCCCGAGATGAGCGACATCAGGGACCTTGTCCGCATCTACGGCATCGAGGGCGACGAGAAGAGCGAGATCGAGGATCTGGCCATCCGCGCCCGGGCCCGGCCCTGGTGGCGTGAGTACCCGGAGATATTCGACAGCGAATTCCCCGGCTACGAGAACGACGCCACCACCATCCGCGTTTTCATGCCGCTGGTGCTGCCCGGTCTCTTGCAGATTCCCGCCTATACCGAGGCGCTGATGCGGGCCGGACCGCGGCCGCCCGCGTACCGGCGCCGGGCGCTGGAATCCCGGCAGCGCAGGCAGGAGGTCCTCGATCGTACCGACGGCTCCGCCCCCATGTTCAGCGCCGTTATCACCGAGGCGTCCTTGCTTTACCGGTGGGGCATGCGAGAAGACCGCCGGGAGCAGATCGAGCACCTGGTCGGTCTCAGCAAGCGCCGCAATGTGCAGCTTCATATCCAGCGGTTCGAGGACGGGCCGCCGATCGGCGTCGTATCGATGGTCAACATCCTCAGCTTCCGCGACGACGAGCCGAGCCTGGTCTTCGTGGAGACCGACTACTCGGTAGAGGAGGTGAGCAAGCCAGAGTCAGTGCAGGGGTACATCGAATCGTTCGAGCGTGCCTGTGATGCCGCGCTTGAGCCTGCGCCCACCACGGGTTACCTCGAACATCTCGCGAGGCGAATGGAGTAGGCATGACCGACCTGTCTCAGGCAATCTGGCGGAAGGCCCGCCGCAGTGCCCACAACGGAGGCTGCGTCGAGATCGCGGCCAACCTGGATGGCGTGACCGCCGTCCGGGACAGCAAGCGGCCGGAGGGCGGCGCGCACGTCGTCGGCCGGGATGCTTTCGCCGCGTTCCTGGCGGACGTGAAAGACGGCCGCTACGACTTGCCCTAACCGTACGAACGAAGAAAAGGCCCCCCGGTGGATGCCGCCACTGGGGGGCCTTCTCGATGACGGCCCTGTCTCGAGGCCGGCGGGTAACCGTCTGGTTCCCTCACCACCCGAGACTGTACACGGCGGGCCGAATTAATGGCTACCTAAGAACGGGTTAAAACGCATATATACCGACAAACCATTATAATCTCAAACTTAACGAAAAACGCATGAATATCGCGTACCTCACAGGTAACACAAGTGCCGTTTCAAGGCACTCTGTTGACAGTTTGCACGCCGGGATTCCAGGAATGTAGCGAAGATATGTCCGCTAAGGCGGGATATGCCCAATGTGGGGCGCATGTGCTCAGCTGTGACAAAAATAATAGTGCCATCGATATTGCGAAGCGGGCCAGGTGAGTCGTAATCTGTGTTTCACAGATTAAGAGTCAGAATCCGCGTATGTTTATTACGGATTGCTGCCGACGGCACCCCTCCTGCCGACGGTCTTATGTCAGGTGATCGGCCGGAGGCACCAGGTATGAGGCAGCAGGGCATCAGTGGCTTGCGCGGCGTGCACGCGGGATTCTGTCACGCGTGGCCGCTGCCAGCCGATGCGACATGCGCCATGGTTGCGCGGCAGGTGTTCCTGGACGCGGTCTCGGCGGACCTTCTTGACGACTGCGTCCTGATGGCCAGCGAACTCGCGGCCAACACACTGCACGCGCGCGCGGTGGCCAGGACCGGCGGAGGGGGGGATCGGCTCGTGTCCGTCGCCCCGGACATGGGAGGCGAGCCGATTTCATCCGCCGGCCTGGCCCCGCAGTACCCGCAAAAGCCGCCAGCTCCGCCAGCCGCGCCTGCCCGGGCGGCAGCACCAGGCGCCGGCGTCCGGGCCGTGCCCGGCTGCCCCGAACTGTGGGTTTACCTGCGGGGCCTCGGCGCCCGCCGTGAACTCGTCTGCAAGGTGTTCGACTGCTACTGCGGCTGGCGGCACGGCTCGCTGCCGTCGGTGCCCCTGGTGTCGGTGCAGGCCGTAACCGGACGCGGCCTGCAGATCGTGCACGAGCTGTCCCGCGGCCGGTGGGGGTACCATCCCACCCGGGCCAGGATCGGCGGCTGGGGCCTGCGCGGCAAGGCCGTCTGGTTCGCGGTGCCCGCGCCGCTGGCGCACGCCCGGCTGGCGGACGTCACCGGGCTGCGCGCCTACACGCTCTCGGCCGACGTCACGGCGACCCGGGCCAACGAGCGGCTCAGCGCCCGCCAGGCCGCCCGGGAGCTCGAGGCGATGCTGGACGAGCGGGGGTTCGGCGGCCGGCTGGTCCGGGCCGACCAGCCGGCCTCGGACATGGCGGTGCTCTCGGTCTGCCACGGCCTGACCGTGTGGTGCCGGTCCGGCTTCGTGTCGCTGACCTCTCCGGCGGGCGGCCAGGAGCGGTGGAACTACGCCGACCTCGTCGAGGCCGCGGAGCAGACGGTGCGGCGGTACGAGGAACTCGAGCTCAGCTCGGATCCCGGCGTTCAGCGGCCGAGGGCGTCGGCCACCCGCGCGTAGGCGCCGAGCGTCACGTCCCAGAACTTGTCCACGTCGATGTTCATCGCGACCAGCGCGTTCTCGCTGCCCGCCTCGCCGGGGAAATCGAAGTCGGTCACGGTCATGCCGGCCGTGAGCTGACCGGCCAGCTCCACCTGGACCCGCGCCGGGACCAGGCCGAACAGACCTGGCTCCGCCACCCACGCCACCGCGCAGACGTCGTGCACCGGCGGCCCGCCGGGCGCGCTGACCGACCGGTACTGATCGAGGGCGGGCAGCAGCAGCTCGGTGCCGAGCGACCCGAGCCCGCTCATCCGCTGCAGCACGGCTTCGGTCGCCCCGGTGCGCAGGGTCACGTCGAGCCCGAGCATGGTGACGATCCAGCCGGCCCGGAACACGGCCGCGGCGGCCTCCGGGTCGGCCCAGATGTTGTACTCGGCGGCGGGCGTGACGTTGCCCCGGCCCGCCGACCCGCCCATGATCACGAATCCGCGCACCCAGTCGGCCAGCCGCGGCTCCCGCCGCACGGCCAGCGCGATGTTGGTCAGCGGGCCGGTGGCGACCAGCGTGATCTCGCCCGGGGCGGCACGCACGGTGTCGATGATGTAGTCGATGGCGTGCCCGTCGGCCGGGCTGGCCGCGGGCGGCGGCAGCGTGGCCCCGCCCAGGCCCGAATCCCCGTGCACCTGGCGGGCGTCCAGGGCCGGCCGCAGCAGCGGGCCGGCGCATCCGGCCGTCACCGGGGTCCCGGCCGCGCCGATGAACTCGCACACCGCCAGCGCGTTCGCCGTCGTCTTGGCCAGCCCGACGTTGCCCGCCACGGTGGTGATGCCGACCAGGTCGATGCCGGGATGGCCGTGCGCGAACGCGATCGCGAGCGCGTCGTCGATCCCGGGATCGCAGTCGAGGATGATGCTGGTGGACATGTCCCGCCCGCCTCCCTTGTGGTACCAGGAAAGAAGGTACCGAACGGTCTTGGTGCGTGCCCCCGTGACCGGCATCCGCCTGGGTGTGTAGCCTGCATGCGAGGAGGTCCGCCATGCACATCCCGCCCATCCCGGCCGTCGAGAGCGCCGACCCGGAGATCGCCAGGCTCATTCACGATGAGGCCCGCAGGCAGTACGAGAAGGCCCGGCTGATCCCGTCGGAGAACTACGTGTCGGTGGCCGTGCTCGAGGCGTCGGGCAGCGTGCTGACCAACAAGTACTCCGAGGGCTACCCCGGCCGCCGGTACTACGAGGGGCAGCAGTTCATCGACCCGGTGGAGACGATCGCCAGGGACCGCGCCAAGGCGCTGTTCGGCGTCGACCACGCCAACGTGCAGCCGTATTCGGGCTCGCCCGCGAACCTCGCGGTCTACCTGGCGTTCGCCCAGCCGGGCGAGGTGGTCATGGGCATGGCGCTGCCGATGGGCGGCCACCTCACCCACGGCTGGTCGGTCTCCGCGACCGGCAAGTGGTTCCGGTCCGTCCAGTACGGGGTCCGCCACGACACCGGCCGGGTCGACCTGGACGAGGTGCGCGACCTGGCCCTCAAGGAGCAGCCCAAGATCATCTTTTGCGGCGGCACGGCGATCCCTCGGACCATCGACTTCCCGGCCTTCGCCGCCATCGCGGCCGAGGCCGGCGCGCTCCTGGTCGCCGACATCGCGCACATCTCCGGGCTGATCGCGGGCGGCGCGCACCCGAGCCCCGTCGGGCACGCCGATGTGATCACCACGACGACGCACAAGACGCTGCGCGGGCCGCGCGGCGCCATGATCATGTCGGACGCCGAGCACGCGAAGGCCGTGGACCGCGCCGTGTTCCCCGGCCTGCAGGGTGGCCCGCACAACCACACCACCGCGGCCATCGCGGTGGCCCTGCGCGAGGCCGCGCAGCCCGGGTTCCGCGACTACGCCCACCAGGTGGTCAAGAACGCCCAGGCGCTGGCCGACGCGCTGCTGGCCCGCGGCTACGACCTGGTCTCCGGCGGCACGGACAACCACCTGATCCTGATGGACCTCACCGCCAAGGGCATCGGCGGCAAGCCGGCCGCCAAGGCGCTGGACCGGGCGGGCATCGAGACGAACTACAACACGGTGCCGTTCGACCAGCGCAAGCCGTTCGACCCCTCCGGCCTGCGCATCGGCACGCCCGCGATCACCACCCGCGGCCTGGTCGAGGAGCACATGGCCCCGCTCGCGGCCTGGATGGACGAGGCCGTCACCGCCGCCACGAAGGACGACGAAGCGACCCTCGACCGCATCGCCGCCGAGGTCCGCGACCTGCTGGCGTCCTTCCCCGCCCCCGGCTGGGATCCCCGGGGGTAACCGCGGCCTGCCCGGCCCCGCCTGCGCCGCTCAGCCCACCCGCCGGCGGCGTTCCGGCGGCTCCCGGGGCCCCAGCACGGGCTGCCCGCCGCGCACGCCCTGGTACGCGTCGTCCCAGGGCCAGCGCCCGCGCTTGTCCGCGTGCACCAGCTGCAGGCCGCGTATCCGCTGGCCGTAGAACTCGACGGCCAGGTTCAGGTGCGCCCACGGCGCGGTGACCCTGACCACCTCGACCAGCGGGCCGTCACGCAGCGCCGCCTGCGTTCCCGGCTCGGGCGCCTCCGCGTGCAGCAGGTGCGCGGCCACGCCGTTGAGCACCTCCGTCGCCCGGGTCAGGCCCATGCCGGTGATGACGAGCTCGGGCCGCCGGTGCGGGGTGAGCCCGACCGTGTAGGCCCACGGCGGGTGGACGCCGTCGCGTTCCACGCCCTGCACGACCCAGCCGAACGTGCCGATCAGCTGCCGCATGTGGTCCTGGTAGTCCCGTTCGGTAGCGCCGGGATGGTCGCATTGCCAGCACACGTTTGCCTCCCTCGGGATGGCCGGACTCTCCCCACTATGCCTGCGAGCACTGACATTCTGAGTTACTGCAGCTCAGGTAGCAGAAAGTATTTGCATTCTTGTTCGAGTGAACCTATATTCGATCAAAGTTACCGGCTGGTGCTGCCCCGTCTTCTTCCTCCGCGGCAGCGAACAAGTTGGGCGACCCGTTCGCCCGGCTGGCTCGTTCGCCTGGCTGGCACTGCGAGCGGCGGAGCAGGAAGGCGGTGCGGCGTGAGCATGGTGTACGGCGAGCCCGTCAAGGTTCAGGCCAGGGCTGACGGCAGGCCGGTCAGGTTCGTCTGGCGGAGCCGGCTCTATACCGTCCGCGCGATCCTGGAGCACTGGGTCATCAGCCGGGAGTGGTGGCGGGAACCCGGCGAACCCGGCGTACCCGGCGAACCCAAGGATCCCGGATCCGGGCAGCCCGAGCTGGAGTTCTGGCGCGTCGAGGCGGCGCCGGGCCCGGGCATGACCCCCGGGGTTTACGAGCTGCGCCGGGAAACCGCCGCCGGCACCTGGACCCTGCGCCTGAGCTAGAAGGTCGCGCGGATAGGCGGATCGGGGAAATGGTTGCCGCAGGTAGCGCAGACCCAGCTGACCAATGCGAACACCCGCCGCCCGTTCGGTATTTAAAAAAGATCATTTTAACCAAACGGACGACGGTGCCCGCCTCAGCTCAGCCGCCTGCGGCCCCCGGCTGCTCGGCGGTGGGCTCGCGCCACCTGACGGTGGGCCGGAGCGCTTCGAGGCGGACGCGGTGGGCGTACCGCTTGGTGATCTCGAACAGCGACTCGATCAGCGTGTCGGACAGCAGGTGCGGCTCCAGGCCGAGGTCAAGGAGCGCGGTGTACTTGACGTTGTAGTAGTGCTCGGGCGCCTCGACCCGGGGGTTGTCCAGGTTCTCGATGGTGACGCCCCCGCCGGGGAAGGCGGCCTGGACGGTCGCGGCGATGTCCTTGACCGACATCTGCTCGGTCATCTGGTTGAACACCCGGAACTCACCGCGGTTGGCCGGGTTCTCGCAGGCCAGCTGGATGCACCGGACGGTGTCCCTGATGTCGATGATGCCGCGGGTCTGGCCGCCCTCGCCGTACACGGTCAGCGGGTGGCCGATGACCGCCTGGATGGCGAACCTGTTCAGCACGGTGCCGAACACCGCGTCGTAGTCGAACCGGGTCGCCAGCCGCTCGTCCCGCGCGGTCTGGCTGGTCTGCTGCCCGTAGACCACGCCCTGGTTCAGGTCGGTGGCCCGCAGGTCCCAGATCCGGCAGGCGAACTCGATGTTGTGGCTGTCGTGCACCTTGGACAGGTGGTAGAACGAGCCGGGCCGCTTGGGGAACAGCACCCGGTCGGTCCGGCCGTTGTACTCCAGGTCCAGCCAGCCCTCTTCGATGTCGATGTTCGGCGTGCCGTACTCGCCCATCGTGCCGAGCTTGACCAGGTGGATGTCCGGGTTGGTCTCGGCGATCGCGAACAGCACGTTCAGGTTCCCGACCACGTTGTTCTGCTGGGTGTACACCGCGTGCGCCCGGTCGATCATCGAGTACGGAGCGGCCCGCTGCTCGGCGTAGTGCACCACGGCCTCGGGCTCGAAGTCCCGGATGATGTGGTACGTGAACAGCGCGTCCGTCAGGTCACCGACGTAGAGCCCGATCGTCTTGCCGGTCAGCTCCCGCCACACCGCGATGCGCGTCTGCAGCGGCTCGATCGGCACCAGGGACTCGACCCCGAGCTCGTTGTCGTAGTGCCTGCGGACGAAGTTGTCGGCCACCGCCACCTCATGACCGGCCTCCGACAGGTGCAGTGCCGTGGGCCAGCCCAGGTACCCGTCTCCGCCCAACACCAAGATTTTCATGCTCCGGTCCTACTCTCCGTGTCGTCTGTCGTTGCCTGACTTTCGCTGCCATTGTGCGGAGGGCCGCACGGGGGCGGTAACGTGCTCTGAGTGCGGACGCTAAAGCGCGCTCCCGGCGAGCCGCATTGGGCGGCTTTGCCGGGGTAGTCCCACCGGCCTGAGGTTTCCGTACTGCATACCTGCTCCTCCGTCAACGTCGGCTAGCTAACTAGGACATCAATGGCTCTGGTATCCAACCGGCTCAGCGACACGTTGACCGCCAAGGCCCGCAGCAAGCTCGGCATCCACTTCGGCCGCTTCGCGGTCGTGGCCATCGCCGCGCTCGGCGTAACCGTGATCGTGTACACCATCTGCTCCGGGCCGCTCTCCATGGGGGCGACCCAGGCCACCCTTATCAGCTGGTTCTCCGGCGCTGTGGTGAGCTACGTCCTCAGCCGCTGGGCGTGGAAGCGGAAGGGCCGCCCGAACCTGCTGAAGGAGACCCTGCCGTTCTGGATCGTCTCCGCCATGGTGGTGTCCATTCTCACGCTGGCGAACAAGTTCGGCTATCACTCCGCGAGCTGGATGCACCTGCGCGGCTTCGAGCGCTCGGCCTACCTTGACGTGATCTACGGCGGGGCCAACTTCGTCACGTTCGTGCTGCGCTTCCTGTTCTTCCACTACGTCCTCTTCGCTCCGTCCACCGGCCGGCACGCGGCCGGTGCCGCCGAGGAGGCGCTCGTCTCCACCGACCCCGGACCCGAGCCGTTCGCCTGGGCCACCGGGGACGAAGATGATCCCGACGTCGGCTGACCTCCGGACCGGCCCGCTGACCGGCGCTCCCGCCTGATTCGCTCGCGCTCGCGCCACCAGGTGCCGTAGGCCACCCGGGCGAAGCGCAGCCCGTAGAAGAGGTTGTTCACTCCCGGGAGATGCAGCCGGTAGAGCGGGTTCTGGCCCTTCTTGCTCTCACCCACCCGCCGCCGGTGGATGGTGGCGGGCACCTCGGCCACCTTGTAGCCGTGCGTGATGACGCCGATGAGCAGCTCGGACGCCTGGTACTGGGGCTGGGAGAGCTGGACCGCGCCGGTGACCTCGGCGCGCATGGCCCGCAGCCCGAACGTGGTGTCGCTGATCTTCTGCCCGGTCAGCATGCTGATCGTGCCGGCGAAGAAGCGGACGCCGGTACGGCGGATCATGTCCTTGGTTTCCTGGCTGCCGAGCCGCCGCGAGCCGGTCACGAAGTCGGCCTCGCCGGCCAGCACCGGCGCCAGCACCGTGTCCATCTCGGCCGGGTTGTACTGGCCGTCCGCGTCGGTCGTCACGATGTACCCGGCGCCGCCCTCGCGGGCCAGCCGGTAGCCGAGCCGCAGCGCGGCGCCCTGGCCGCGGTTGACCGGCACGTCGCACACCATGGCGCCGGCCGCGGCGGCCTCGGCCGCGGTGCCGTCGGCGCAGCCGTCGGCGACCACGATGGCCGCCGTGGCCAGCCCGCGCACCTGGGCGGGCAGCGCCTCGATGACCGGGCCGATGGCGCCCGCCTCGTTGTAGGCGGCGATCACGATCGCGACCGGGGGCAGGCTGGTGGCGCGCTCGCCGTAGGCGTCGATGAACACCTTGATGGCCTCGTCGTCGACCACCTGGTCCTGCGGGTCCTTGTAGATCATGCCTCCGCCGCCTTCCTGGGATCGAAATCCGGCCAGACCGTGGCCATGCCGGTTTCCAGGGTGTGCGCGGGCTGGTAACCGATGGCCCGGGCGGCGGAGATGTCGAGCACCACGGCCGGCATCTCGCCCCGGGGAACCGGCACGGTCTCGGCCGGGATGGGCGCGCCGGTTGTGGCCGGACCGCCAGGCCGCGAGCGTGCCCTGGACGATGTCGTCCACGTGCACCACGTCGCGGAGCATGGTGCCGTCACCCCGGACCTTGACCCCCTCGCCGTTGCGCGCCGCGCGCATCAGCCGGGGGATGAAGCTGTCCTTCTCGGTCATCCCGGGGCCGTAGACGTTGGAGAACCGCAGCGCCGCGCCGGTGATGCCGTAGCAGCTTGCGTAGCTGCCGAGCAGCATCTCGCCCGCCGCCTTGGTCGCACCGTAGGGGGTGAGCGGCCGGAGCACGACCTGCTCGTTGATGACCGCGCTGCCCACGTTGCCGACCACCGCGTTGGTGGAGGCGAGCAGGAAGGTCCCCACCTCGTTCTCCCGGCCCAGCTCGAGCAGCCGGGCGGTGGCGTCGACGTTCAGCAGGTGGGTGCTGACCGGGTCCTGCACCGAGGCCAGCACCGAGGTGACGGCGGCCAGGTGCATGATCACATCGGTGCCCGGCTGGACAGCCCGGGCGGCTGCTTCCGGATCGCACAGGTCGCCGACGAAGGTACGCACGCCCGGGTCGGGGAAGGCTCGCAGGTCAGCCACGGTCACCTCGTGCCCCTCAGCGAGCAGGGCACGAACCAGCCTGCGGCCGATGAACCCGGCACCGCCGGTCACCAGGACACGGGAACGATTCGCCATGCATGCTCCGTTCAGCGTCTAGAGATATCTGTCACATGTTGGGTATATGCCAGTTCTGCCAGGCCCTTGGCACGATGTATCCGGCTGCTCACAGGCGGCCTGATCCGCCATCCGGTTCTACCGGTGTCCGTGGGCACACGCTACCCGGACCAGCTGAGAGTTTCCTGCCGAACGGCTGGCAACGTGCACTCGGAGGCGAACCGGGCCAGTGTACCCGGCGGTAAGCCGGCACCGTTCGGCGCGCGGCCCGGCCGGTGTGCCATGCTGTGCGGAGGTAGCAACGCGGAGGAACGCCGGTGCGAATCCGGGGCTGTCCCGCAACTGTGACCGGGGGTGACCTGCGAGGTCGCCGTCTTGACCCGGGAGCCAGAGACTCCGGCTGCCGTGCGTTCCGGACTTCGGGCGAGGAAACCCGGGAAGGACTGGCTCCATGGCGACAGCGGACAATGCCTATCCGTTCGCCGGCATCGTCGGGATGGCGGATCTGAAGCTGGCGCTGCTGCTCAACGCGGTGTCGTCGGCCATCGGCGGGGTCCTGGTCCGGGGCGAGAAGGGCACCGCGAAGTCGACCATGGTCCGCGGGCTGGCCGCGCTGCTGCCGCCGGTGCCCGTCGTCCCCGGCTGCCCCTACTCCTGCGATCCCGCCGCGCCCGACCCCGGCTGCCCCGCGGGCCCGCACGCCGGTGCCGGTGCCGCTGCCGAGCTCCGCCCGGTCGCCCTGGCCGAGCTCCCGGTGGGGGCCACCGAGGACCGGCTGACCGGCTCGCTGGATATCGAGCGCGTGCTGACCGCGGGCACCACCGCCTTCCAGCCGGGCCTGCTGGCCGCGGCGCACCGCGGGGTGCTCTACGTGGACGAGGTCAACCTGCTCCACGACCACCTGGTCGACCTGCTCCTCGACGCCGCCGCGCTGGGCGTGAATTACGTCGAGCGCGAGGGCGTCTCGGTCCGGCACGCTTCGCGTTTCCTGCTGGTCGGCACCATGAACCCGGAGGAAGGCGAGCTGCGCCCGCAGCTTCTTGACCGGTTCGGGCTGACCGTGCAGGTGACGGCCAGCCATGATCCGGCCGAACGGGCCGAGGTGGTCCGCCGCAGGCTCGCCTTCGAGGCCGACCCGGCGGCGTTCGCCCGGCGCTTCGCCGGCGAGGGCGCGGCCCTGGCCGGGCAGGTGGCCGCGGCCCGGGCCCGGCTGCCGCGGGTGGACCTGCCGGATGCCGCGCTGCGCCAGATCTGCGCCGTGTGCAGCGCGTTCGGCGTGGACGGCATGCGCGCCGACCTGGTCACCGCCCGGACCGCGATCGCCCTGGCCGCCTGGAGCGGCCGCGACGTGGTGACCGAGGAGGACATTCGCACCGCGGCCCGGCTGGCCCTGCCGCACCGCCGCCGCCGCGACCCCTTCGACGCCCCCGGCCTGGACGAGCAAGCCCTGGAAGAAGCCCTGCGTGAGGCCGCCTCCCAGGGCCCCGACACCCCCGAGGACCCCGGCCCCGACAGCCCCGGCCCCGACAGCCCCGGCCCCGACCCCGGCCCCGAGAACCCAGACCCCAGCAACCCCAATGGTCCCAGTGGTCCCGGGAATCCCGACCCTGACCCCGACCCCAATGGTCCCGGTGGTCCCAGCGGAGGCCAGAACACCAGCGCAGCCCCGCCCGCCTCATCATCCAGCTCAGCCGCGGAAGCACCGCCGAGCGCGCCAGCCGCCCCGGCGGCCCCGTTCCGCGCCCGGCTGCTGACCGTCCCCGGCGTCGGCGAGGGCGCGCCCGGGCGCCGCTCCGCCGCCCGCGGCCCGTTCGGCCGTACCGTCGGCGCCCGCGTCCCGCAGAGCCGCCCCTTCGCCCTGCACCTCCCCGCCACCGTCCGCGCCGCCGCCCTGCGCGGGCCACATACCCCAGAACCCGCCCGGCGGGTGATCCTGGCCCCCGCCGACCTGCGCGAGGCGATGCGGGAGGGCCGGGAGGGGAACCTGGTGCTCTTCGCCGTGGACGCCAGCGGGTCGATGGCGGCCCGGCAGCGGATGCGCGCGGTCAAGGGCGCGGTCCTCTCTCTCCTGCTCGACGCCTACCAGCGCCGCGACAAGGTGGGCCTGGTCACGTTCCGCGGCGCCGGGGCCGAACTCGCGCTGCCGCCCACCTCCTCGGTCGAGGCGGCCGCCCGCCGCCTCGCCAGCCTGCCCACCGGCGGCCGGACCCCGCTGGCGGCGGGCCTGGCCAAGGCGGCCCGCGTCCTGGCCGCCGAACGCCTCCGCGATCCCCGCCGCCGCGCCCTGCTCGTCGTGGTCACCGACGGCCGCGCCACCAGCGGCAGCGACGCCGACCTGGCCCGGGCCGCGGCCACGCTGGCCGGGGTGGCCAGCGTGGTGGTGGACTGCGAGTCCTCGGTCCTGCGGCTGGGTCTGGCCGAACGGCTGGCGATCCTGCTCGCCGCGGACCGGTTCAGCCTCGACGAGCTGGAAGCCGGGCCCGGCCTGGCCGCGGTGGCCCGGCCGCGGACCCGCGGGAGGGTGGCCTGATGCCGCAGGGAACTCCCGAGCATGTCCCGGACGACGGCCTGACCACCCGGCAGCGGCGCAACCGCCCGCTGGTCATCGTGCACACCGGCCCGGGCAAGGGCAAGTCCACCGCCGCGTTCGGCCTGGCCCTGCGCGCCTGGAACCAGGGGTGGCCGGTGGGGGTCTTCCAGTTCGTCAAGTCGGCGAAGTGGCGGGTCGGCGAGGAACGAGCGCTCCGGCTGCTCGGCGAGACCGGCCAGGGCGGCGCGGTCAGCTGGCACAAGATGGGCGAGGGCTGGTCCTGGATCCAGCGTGACTCCGGCAGCCACGCCGAGCAGGCCGCCGAGGGCTGGGCGCAGATCACCAGGGACCTGGCCGCGCAGACCTACCGCCTGTACGTGCTCGACGAGTTCACCTACCCGATGAAGTGGGGCTGGGTGGACGTCGAGGAGGTGATCAGCGTGCTCGCCGCCCGGCCCGGCCAGCAGCACGTGGTGATCACCGGCCGGGACGCGGACCCCAGGCTGATCGGGGCCGCTGACCTGGTGACGGAGATGACCAAGGTCAAGCACCCGATGGATGCCGGCCAGAAGGGGCAGAAGGGCATCGAATGGTAGCCATCCCGCGCCTGGTCATCGCCGCCCCGGCGTCCGGCTGCGGCAAGACCACCGTGGCCTGCGGGCTGATGGCGGCGCTGCGCGCGCGCGGACTGGCGGTCTCCGGGCACAAGGTCGGCCCGGACTACATCGACCCCGGCTACCACGCCCTGGCCACCGGCAGGCCGCCGCGCAACCTGGACCCGTTCCTGTGCGGGGAGGACCTGATCGTGCCGCTGTTCCGGCACGGCGCGGCCGGCGCCCGGGTCGCCGTCATCGAAGGCGTGATGGGCCTGTTCGACGGCGCGGATCCCGCGCTCGGGCTGGATCCGGACTACGGCTCCACCGCGCACGTGGCCCGGTTGCTCGCCGCGCCCGTGGTGCTCGTGGTGGACGCGGCCCGGGCCGGACGTTCGGTCGCCGCGATGGCAGCCGGCTTCGCCGCCTTCGACCCGCGGACCCCGGTCTCCGGCGTGATCTTGAACCGGGTCGCGTCGGACCGGCACGAACGCCTGCTCCGGGACGCCCTCGCCGGGTCCGGCCTGGCGGTCTACGGCGCGATCAGGCGGACCGACGGGATCGTCACGCCGTCCCGCCACCTCGGCCTGATCCCGGCCGCGGAGCGCGCGGCAGTGGCCGGCCAGGCCATCGACCGGATGGGCGCCCTGATCGCCGGCTCCTGCGACTTGGACGCCCTGCTCGCCCTGGCCGGGCGCGCCCCCGCGCTCCCCGGCCCGCCCTGGGACCCCGCCGTCGCGCTGGCCCCCGCTCCCGCCGCTCCCGCCCCCGCGCTGGCCCCCGCCCCCGCCGCTCCCGCTCCCGCCGCTCCCGCCCCCGCGCCGCCCGCCCCGGTCGTCGCCATGGCCGGCGGCCCGGCCTTCACGTTCGGCTACACCGAGCAGGCCGAACTGCTCGAGACGGCCGGAGCCCAGGTGACCACGTTCGACCCGCTGCGGGACGAGGACCTGCCCGCGGGTGCGGCCGGGCTGATCCTCGGCGGCGGCTTTCCCGAGGTGCACGCGGCCGAACTGTCCGCCAACCAGCGGCTGCGCGCCCGGGTCGCCGCGCTGGCCGGCCAGGGCGCGCCGGTCGCCGCCGAGTGCGCCGGGCTGCTCTACCTGGCCCGGACGCTAGACGACCGGCCCATGTGCGGCGTCCTCGACGTGCGGGCCGCGATGACCCCGAAGCTGAC
>WNGL01004632.1_pt1 | contig 30911 bp, 25 predicted proteins | sample 5400591 | NCBI WGS metagenome assembly WNGL01 (sample SAMN13153377, study PRJNA577476) | soil metagenome | isolation source: 80 cm soil or saprolite under Garry oak tree replicate 1 | place: USA:California | collected 2016-06-15 | reverse complement strand
TTCACGAAGTACCACTCTTCATGCCGGGCGAGCGGGCTGACCCCGGTGTCGTCGGGGCGAAAATCCTCGATGAGCGGCAGCTCGACCGGCAGGTCCTTCTCGGGCACCGGCACGACGCCGCCCTGCTCGCAATAGATGATGGGGATGGGCGGACCCCAGTACCGCTGCCGCGAGATGCACCAGTCGTGCAGCCGGTACTGGACGCGGGGCGTGGCGAGCCCGCGCCCACTGAGCCAGGCCACGATCTTGCGGGCCCCTTCGACGCACGATGCGCCGTCGAACGCCCCCGAGTTCATCAGCACGCCGCTCTCGGACACGCTCGGCAGTGTTTCGCCCTCGGCTGCCACGACCTGGCGAATCGGGAGCTTGAACTGCGTCGCGAACTCGAAGTCCCGCTTGTCGTGCGCGGGAACGGCCATGATCGCGCCGGTGCCGTACTCCATGAGGACGTAGTCGGCGATCCAGATCGGGATCGCTTCTCCCGTCGCCGGGTTGCGGGCGTAGGAGCCGATGAACACGCCGGTCTTCGTCTTGTCACCCACGCGCCGCGATACGATGTCCTTGGACTGCACGTCGCGCTGGTATGCCTTGACGGCCGAGCGCTGTTCGACGGCGGTCAGCTCGTCCACGAGCGGGTGCTCGGGCGCCAGGACCAGATAGGTCGCGCCGAACACCGTGTCGGGCCGGGTCGTGAAGACCGTGATCTTCTTGCCGCTCGGCGTCTCGAAGATGAGCTCGGCCCCTTCGCTCCGGCCGATCCAGTTCCGCTGAAGCAGGACCGTGGAGGAGGACCAGTCGAGGTTGTGCTGGTTGTCGAGGAGTCGCTCGGCGAAATTGGTGATTCGGAAAAACCATTGGTCGAGGAAGCGTTGCTCGACCGGCGTGTCGCAACGCTCGCAGCGCCCGTCGATGACCTGCTCATTCGCGAGGACCGTCTTGTCCTTGGGGCACCAATTCACCGCCGCGCGCTTCTTGTAAGCGAGCCCCGCCTTGAAGAGCTGTAAGAAGAGCCACTGCGTCCATTTGTAGTAGGCGGGATCGGTGGTCGAAAGCTCGTGGCGCCAGTCGTACATGCCGCCGAACCGGCGGAGCTGGCGGCGGAACGTGGCGATGTTCTGGGGGATCAGCTTGGCGGGATTCGTGCCGATGGTGAGCGCGTAGTTCTCGGAATGGATCCCAAAGGCGTCGAACCCCATCGGCTCGAAGACGTCGTAGCCCTGGAGCCGCTTGAACCGGCCGTAGATGTCGGCGCCGGTGAATGCGAACATGTTGCCGACGTGCAATCCCTCGGCCGAGGGATAGGGGAACATCATGAGGTTGTAGAACGGCCGCGCGGCCCGGTCGAGGTCGGGCTCGTTGGTGTGGCGCTCGACCCACCGCGCTTGCCACTTTGCCTCGAGCGATGCCGGATCGTAGCTTGGGATGTCTCGCATACGGTGGTAAAACTAAACCCGAATGGCCATCAAGTCACAGCAACTGCGGCAGAGTTTTCTGATTTCCGGGGCCGGCGCCGCGGTCCTCCTTGTCGTTTTCGTCGCCTGGATCACGAGCAACCGCGTCGGTCGTGTTCTCGAGCAGCAGGCCGACGTGCGCGGGCGCGATGACGCCACCCGGGTCGCGGCCATCGTCACGCAGTATCTGAAAGAACGCCGCCACGAGGCGATGGCGCTCGCGAGCGAACCGCAGCTCATCACGGCAGTTCGGGACGCCGGACAATCGGCCGTGACCCGCGGTCTGGACCGCACGGCCATTCCCGACCTGGAGCGCGCGTTCAACGCCACCCGCCAGCTCGGGGGCGACCCCGTCCTGGCGGCCTATCTCCGCGCCTATCCCGCCACCTCCGATTTCGTGGAAATCTTCGTGACGGAGAGCCATGGGTTGAACGTCCTCGCGTCCGACCGTCCGTCGGACTTCGTGCAGAGGGACGAGACCTGGTGGCAGCGCGCGATCTCGGAAGGGGTGTACGAAGGCGGCGCCCGGTTCGACTCGTCTGCCGGCACCGCATCCCTCGAGTTCGACGTCGCCATCCGGGCGTCCCAGTCCCAGCGGCCGGTTGGCGTGCTCAAGGCAGTCTTTGCGCTGGACCGGCTGACGGCGCTGCTCGGCACGGAGGACCTGGCCGACCGTGCGTACCTCCAGATCGTGGACAGCCGCGGCAACGTGCTGGTTGCGAAGGACGAAGCGCTGCTGCTGCAGAGCCTTCCCGACAAAGACCGGGTTCCGCTCGGTGCCCAGGTCGCGACCGCGCACATCACCACGGTCCGGGGCGAGGACGAGCTGGTCGCCTCCGTCCCCGCGAATCGGGGTCAGTGGTGGGTGCTGTACCGGGAGCCTGCGGCAACGGCATTCGCGACGGCGCGCAGCACGCAACGGGCAGTCTGGCTCGGCGCGCTGCTGGTCGCGGCGGTCGCGGTCGGCGCGCTTTTCTGGCTGTCACAGCGTCTCGGCCGGCTGGTTACCGAGCCGGTGCGGGCCGCCGGAGCGATCGCCAGCCGTGTCGCGGGCGGGGACCTCTCGGTGACGGTCACGACGCAGCGCGCCGAAGCGAGCGAGGTCGCGGATCTCCTGTCGTCCGTGCACTCGATGGTGGTGGCGCTGCGCCGGCTCGTCGGTGCAATCCGCGCCGCGGCCGACGAGGCCGCGGCGATGGCGACGGAGATCTCCGCCTCCACGGAGGAGATGAGTGCCTCCACTCAGGAGATGGCCTCGACGTCGCAGGATCTCTCGCGGCGCGCGGGCGAGCAGGCACAGCTGGTCCGTGCGGCGGCCGATGACGCGGCGCGCATTCTCCAGATCGCCGCGAAGCTCGCGCAAGGGGCCGAGGAAGCGGCGCGCCGCAACGCCGATCTCTCCGCGCTGGCCCGGCGGCACAAGGACGGCTTGGACCAGAGCACGGTGCGTCTCGCCAAGCTCGCCGACGAAGTCGCCAAAGGCGCGGAGGAGGCGGAGGTGTTGACGCAGGCGACCGCCAGGATTCAGACGTTTGTGGCCCAGACGAAGGCGGTGGCAACGCAGACGAACATGCTGGCGCTCAATGCGGCGATTGAGGCGGCGCGCGCCGGCCCGCAGGGACGCGGATTCGCGGTCGTCGCCGACGAGGTGCGCAAGCTCGCGTCGGTGGCCGCGGCGGCCGCCGGTGAGACCGCCGACACCGTGCGCGGCGTCCTGGTGCGCGTGCAGGCGACCCGTGACCGGCTGGTGCGGCTGGCCGAAGGGGGCGCCGCCGTCCGCGAAGCCTCGCAGACCGCGGCGCAGGGTCTGGCAATGGTCGCGAGCGAAGCCGATGCCAACGACGTCTGGAGCCGCGAGATCGCCCAGTCGGCCGGCGAGCTGCGCTCGCTTGTCGAGGAGATTGCGAACCGGCTGACGACGGTGGCGGGCCAGACCGATACGCTCCTCGCGTCCGCTGAAGAGCTGGCCGCTTCGGGCGAGGAGCAAAGCGCGTCGACGGAGGAGATCGCGTCGTCGGCCAATCAGCTCGCCGAGGCGGCCGATCGGCTCACGGGCGCCGTGAAGTCGTTCCGATTGTTGGCGGACGAGGTCCAGCAGGCCGCCGACTAAGCGTCGGCCTCAAACACCACACTGCAGCACGTCACGCCACCTTCGGCTTTGGCGAGCTCCGTGCAGGGGACGGGGACGACACGCACCCCGGCGCGGTCCAGACGTTCGGCTGTCTCTGGATGATGCGTTGGATAGATGACCGCCGTCCCGATCCGCAGGGCATTGGCGCCGGCGGGTTCCGACGGGGCAACGGTCATTATCTCGAGGGACGCGAAGCACTCCGGACTCACCCAGCGGTCATTGATTAGCAGCAGATTATCCGCCGCCTGCGTCACTGCGCTCTTCAGATGGAGACAGCCGGTCACCGGAACGGGGATCACTTCATAGCCCCACACGCTAAGGTGCGTGTCGAGCTGGGCAATCCCCTCGTGGTTCGTGCGTGACGACAGACCGACATAAATCTTTCGTCCCACGGCCATCACATCCCCGCCATCGAGCGTGCCGGGCGGCTGGATCCGTTGCAGCGACCTGTACGCGCTCAAGACCCTGGCCATGGATTCGATTTCCGGCCGCCGCGAGGGAGCGCCTGGCCGCGTGATGATCGCGACGTCGTCGAGCACGAGCGCGGTATCCTCGACAAAGACTGCGTCCGGCAGCGTCGGTTCTTCCGGCGCCCGGATAACCCGAGCGCCAAGCGAGCGCAGCGCCGCCTCGTAACGCTCGTGGTCGGCGATCGCCTTGGCGACATCGATGGGATCGCGCGGGAGGTTTTCTTCTCGTCCCCTCAAAAGGAGTGCGCGCTTGTCATCCTGAGCGGAGCGCGCGGAACGCGCGCGAAGCGAAGGACCTGCTTTGAGGACCGCTAATCTCCGAAGTTCGCCAGCCGGACGTCGAGCACGTCCGGCAATCCCTGCAGCTTGTCGAGCACCCCGTTGGTCAGCGCCTGATCGACGTTGATCGCGGCCAGCGCATCGCTCGGTCCCTGCCCTGCACCGCCCTGCGGCGCGCGGCGGGCCTGGTGATAGCTCGCGATGTTGATGCCGGCGCTCCCAAGCGCCGAGCCGACGCGTCCGATCACGCCGGGGACGTCGCGGTTGCGGATCACCAGCATCCAGCCGTCAGGCACCACGTCCACGTGATAATCGTCGATGCGTATCACCCGCCCGTGACTGTCCCCGATGAGCGCGCCGGTGACCCGCACGCGGCCGCGCGCCGTGTCGACCTTGACGCCGATCGACGTCTCGAACCCGCTTTCCGGCGCGCCCGTCCGCGTGCCGAGCTTGATGCCTTTCTCTTCTGCCAGCACCTGTGCATTCACCAGGCTCACCGGGCCGGCGTTCATCGCCGCGAGCAGGCCCTCGAGCGCCGACACGAGCACCGGCCGCTGCGCCGCTTCTTCCTTTCCTCCATAAGCGACTTCGACCGCTTTCACCGGTCCTTCCGCGAGCGCGAGCGCCAGCCGGCCCAACCGGCGCGCGAGATCGAGCATCGGCGCCAGCCGCCGGAGCAGGTCGCCGCCCATCCCAGGCACGTTGATCGCGAACGAGAGATCGCCGGCCACCAGCGCCTCGCGCACGGCGTTGCAGATCTCCGTCGCCACGCGCTCCTGGGCCTCGGCGGTCGAGGCTGCGAGGTGGGGCGTCAGGATGACGCGATCGAGCGACCGCAGTGGCGAGTCCGCGGGGAGTGGCTCGACCGCGAAGACATCGATGGCCGCTCCGCCGATGCGCCGCTCCTTGATCGCCTCGGCGAGCGCCGTTTCATCCACCAGCTCACCGCGTGCCGTGTTGATCAGCACCGCGGTCGGCTTCATCAGCTTCAGGCTGGCCGCGTCGATGAGGTGATGAGTCTGGTCGGTGAGCGCGACGTGCAACGTGACGACGTCGGCCGCGCGCAGCAGAGCTTCCAGGGACAGCAAGCGGACGTGCAGCTCACCGGCGCGCTCGGGCAGCAGGTAGGGATCGTGGCCGACGACCTGCATGCCGAACGCGCGTGCCAGCTGCGCGACGTGCCCGCCGATCCGGCCCAGGCCGACCACGCCCATGGTCTTGCCGCGGAGCTCAGTGCCTTCGAAGCGCTTGCGATCCCATTCACCGCGCCGCATCGCCGCGGCGGCATCCGGGATACGCCGCACCAGCGCCAACAACAGCCCCATCGCATGCTCGCCCGCGCTGACGGTGTTGGCGCCGGGCGTGTTCATCACGGCGATGCCGCGCCGTGTCGCCGCCGGCACGTCGATCGTGTCCACACCGGTGCCCGCGCGCGCGACCACGCGCAGGTGCGGCGCGTGCGCCATGAGGGCGGCGGTGACACGGGTCTCGCTGCGCACGATGAGGGCGTGCGCGCCGGCGATCGCCTTGTCCAGCTCCGCCGGCTTCCCGGCGACGTCGACGACTTCGATATCGGGCGTTTGGGAGAGCAAGTCGACGCCGCTTTTCGCCACACGATCGGCCACGACGACGCGCCACGTCATTCCAATGCCCGGCCGATCAGCGGCAGCAGCTCATCAAGCGCCGCGACGGTGTGATCGCCCATGTGGCCGATGCGAATCGTCGAGTCCTTGAGGGCGCCGTAGCCCGCGCCGATCGTCCATCCCTGCTGCTTCAGCGCCCCGACGACGTCCTTAGAGTGCTTCCCTTCGGGCAGCCGCAGGCACGAGACGGTCCAGCTGTGGCGGCCCTCGCGCGGCAGGAACTTCACGCCGTGCTCGGCGCTCCACGCCTCGACACGCCGCCGCATGGCGTCATGCCGCTTCCACCGGGCCTCGATCCCACCTTCGCGCTCGATCCGCGCGAGCTGCACTTCGAGCGCGTACAGCAGCGAGACCGCGGGCGTGTTCGTCGGCTGGAATTTCGTCGTCGCCGTCAGGAAGCTGATCAGGTCGAAGTAGGCGCCGCGTTCCTCGAGTGTCTTGGCGCGACTCACCATCCGCTCCGACGCGACGCCGAGCGCCAGCCCCGGCGGCAGCGCCAGCGCTTTCTGCGAACCCGTGAACGCAAAGTCGAGCTTCCAGGCGTCGGTTTCCACCGGCGAGCCCACCATCGACGTCACGCAGTCGACCAGCAGCAGCACGTCGTCGAATTCCTGGACCACCTCGGAGTATCCGGCGACGTCCTGGAGCACGCCGGTCGACGTCTCGGAATGCACGCAGGTCACCGCATCCACGGGCGTGCGCTTGAGCGCATCACGCAGCATGTCGGGCTCGACGGCCGCGCCGAGCGGTACGTCGAGCCGGATGCACTCTTTGCCGCAGGCGCCCACGATCCCTGCGAACCGCTCGCTAAAAGCGCCGTTGACGAGCGACAGCGCGCGCCGCCGCACGCCGTTGCGGACCGCCATCTCCATGAAGCCCGTCGCCGAATTCGTGCCGACGAAAACCGGCCGCGCCGTACGACACACCGCGCCGAGCTTGGGCGCGACGGTCTGGAGCAGCTTCTCCATCGCGGACGAGCGATGCCCGATCATCGGCCGGATCATCGCTTCGAGGACTTCGGGGTGGACGTCGGTCGGGCCCGGCAGGAAGAACTTGCCGAACGTGGGCACGGCGACAGCGTGGGTCGGAACCGATGCGGTGGATGTCATGCGCTGGCTCGCTCGAGCTCTTCGACGAGCCCGCCCATCACCACTTCGCTGGTCTTCACGAGCCGCACGCCCTCCTCACCCCACTCCTTGAGCAGGTGCTCGGCGACGTCCCGATCGATCGGCTTCATGGCGTCCACCACCGCGAAGAGACGCACCTGCGGCCGATGCTGGAGCAGGCCTTCGATCGCGTACTTGTCGCACACGTCGAGCGCCACGCCGTACAGCACGATGTCGTGCGGGTTCAGCGCATCGAGGACGGGGAGAACATTGGGATTGGAGAAGACGTCGAAACGGTGCTTATGGAAGAGGATGTCGCCGCGATGATTGCGAACGCGCGCGGTGAGCGCCGCAGCATCCTGCGGGTCCGGCTCGATCACGAGGGGGTCCCGCAGGGTGGTCTCCGCGATCTTCCGCTGGCCCGGCGTTCCCCGCAGGCAGTGGGGCGGAAACGTGGCCTTCCAATCGGGGTTGGCGGAGATCTCGGGATGCTCCTGGACGTGGTCGTCGGCACTGGCCACGATGCGGATGGCGTGTCCGTGCGCAAAGTCCGTGAGCTTGCGGAGATTGGGAATCAGCTGCTCGGCATCCGGCACGTACAGCTTGCCGTCCGCCTTCATGAAATCGTACTGGGTGTCAACGTCCCAGAAGATAACGCGAGATGTAGGCATGGGACGGGAAATCTAGATCGGGCTAAAGCGTCAGCGCTACGGCCACCTCGTCACAGGCGTGCTGCCGCGGGCAGCGCGCGCAGTCGGCCCAGACTTTGAGGGGGAACTGCTCCTTCTCCGCGACACGGAAACCCAGACGTATGAAGAACAGGGGTTTGCGCGTCAGGCCGAATACCTCGGTCAGGCCCAGTGCGCGCGCGTCCACGAGCAGCGCCTCGACGAGCGCCTTCCCCACGCCCCGCCCCTGCTGGTCGTCACGCACCGCTAGCCCAGCGATTTCCGCGAGCCCGGTGCTGTAGACCTTGAGGCTGCCGGTACCGACCAGGCTGCCGTCCGGCGTCTCGGCGACGACGTACTCCTTGATGTGCCGGCACAGGTCGTAGTTGGAGCGCGGCAGCAGATCGCCGGTCGCTACGAACGGCGCCATCAGCACTTCCATCGCCGCGACATCGGCGAGCGTGGCCGGGCGGAGCTTCGTCGCGGTCCCGACAGACAGGCTGGTCAAGCGAGCACCTCTTCGAGAATGGTGACGCCGCGCGCGAGTTCCTCCCGCGTCACCGTAAGCGGCGGAACGTGAGCACCAGCAGATGGCGCTCGCGCGCAGCGGCGACCACCGGCGCCGCGACCTCGTTGAGCTCGAGCCCCCACATCAGCCCGCGCCCACGCGCCTCGCGCGCGCGCGGGCTGGCTGCGGCGAGCTGGCTCAACCGTTGGCCGAACCATTCGCCCTTGGCGCGCACCGCGGCGAGAAAATCGGGCTCGGCGATCGCGCGCACGACATCGAGCGCCACACTCGCCACGAAGGGTCCGCCACCGAACGTCGTGGCGTGGTCGCCGGGCGCGAGTGCCGCAGCGATCGCGTCATTGACGAGGATCGCCCCCATCGGCAGGCCGCCCCCGAGCGGCTTCGCCAGCGTGTACATGTCGGGGACCACGCCCGATGCCTCGGAGGCAAACAAGGTCCCCGTGCGGCCGAGGCCGCACTGCACTTCGTCGAAGATCAATGCGGTGCCCGTTTCACTGCACCGATTCCGTAAGAAGACCAGAAACTCATCCGCGACGGGGCGCACTCCCCCTTCGCCCTGCACCGGCTCGATGATGACGGCGGCCGTGCGCTCGGGCGTGATGGTGCGCTCCGCGGCCTCAATGTCGCCGAGCGGAATGATGTGCACGTCCGCGAGCAGCGGCTCGAAGGGGCGGCGGTAGTCGGGCCGATCGGTTGCGGCGAGCGAGGCGAACAGCCGGCCATGGAACGAACCGGTGAAGGCGACGATGTCGGTCTTCTTCGACCATTTGCGCGCAAACTTGAATGCGCCCTCGTTCGCTTCGGCGCCCGAATTGCAGAAGAACGCCAGGCCGCCGAAGGACTTCGTGAGCTCGGCCGCGAGCCGTTCGCCCGGCTCCGTCCGATACAGGTTCGACACATGGATCAGTCCGGCGTCGAGCGCCCGCAGGACGGCGTCGCGAATTACGGGGCTGTTGTAGCCGAGGGCGTTGACCGCGATGCCGGCGACGAAGTCGAGGTAGCGCGTGCCGTCCTCGGCGATGAGCTCCGACCCTTCGCCGGCGACGAACAGCGGCCCGACGCGCGCATAGACCCCTAGGAGTGCCGAGGCGTCTGACGTCGTCAGGGGAAGTGTCACGCGGGTTGAGCTGCCGGAGCTGGAGGAGCCGCGAGAAGGCGGGTGCCGGCGGTGGCGTGCGCGAACATGTCGAGATCGCCAATCCGTACGGCCCGAACACCCGCCCCGAGCGCTTGCGCGGCGGCGCGCAACTTGGCGGCCATGCCGCCCGTCGCAACGCCTCCCTCAATTCTCGTCTCGATTTCGGCGGCCGCAAGGGTGGGCTGCGTGACGCCCGCGATAGCCACGCCCGGCACGTCTGAAACGAAGAGCAACTCCTGCGCACCCAACGCAGCGGCAATCGCTGCCGCCGCCTGGTCGGCGTTGACGTTGAGCGGCCGCACCGGCGCCGCGAGCGAGGGAGCTACCGGGGCCACCACAGGGGTCAGTCCCGCGAGCAGGAGGCTCTGGAGCAGCGACGCCCGTACGTTGACGATCTCACCGACCTCGCCGAGGGCCGTTCCGTTTTGGAGCGGCTGCGCACTCAGCAGACCGCCGTCCACCCCCGATAATCCGATCGCATCGAGGCCGGCGGCGCGCAACGCGGTCACGAGCAGCCGATTCATCGGGCCGCCCAGGACCATTTCAACCAGCTCCGCGATTTCCGGGGTGGTCACGCGCAGGCCGTCGCGCTGCTCGACCGGCAGGCCGAGCCGGCGCGACCACGTGGTCACGGCCTGGCCGCCGCCATGCACAACCACGACCGGGCCGATCTTGCTCAAAGCACGGGCGCACTCGGCGACCCATGCGGGCCGATCGAGCTCGTTGCCGCCGATTTTCACGACGCGCACGTTCAGCATGCTCGACACTCTGAAGAGTGCGCCCAAGGAATCGCTGCCCTTAAGGGCAGTGCTTCATCGCGCACAGGCTTTAGCCTGTGTACTAGCACGCGAGTCCCGCCGTTTCTGGGAGCCCGAGCATCACGTTCATATTCTGGATCGCCTGTCCCGCCGCGCCCTTCACGAGGTTGTCGATCGCGGCGATGACGGTGAGGCGAGGCCGGCGCACGTCGGCAACTTCCGCGACGCCGATCGCCACGCGGTTGCGGTACACGACGTCCTTGAGGGACGGCAGCGCGCCGTGCATCACCTGCACGCAGGGCTCGGCGTCGTAGGTCGCGCTGTAGAGGCCCTCGGCGGTCGATTGATCGAGCACGCGCGTCAGCGGCACGTGAATCGTTTCGAGAATGCCGCGCTTCACCGGCAGGAGATGCGGCGTGAACACGAGGTCGCCCGTAAATCCCCCCTCGCGCGACAGCGATTGCTTCAGCTCGGCGAGATGGCGGTGCGTGTTGCCGATCGCGTACGCCCGATAATCCTCGGCGACTTCCCCGAACAGCAGCTCGCGCTTGGGATTGCGCCCGGCACCGGTGACACCGGAGGCCGCGTCGATGATGACCTCGCGCGACGGATCGATCAGCCCAAGCTGCGCCAGCGGAATCAAGGCCAGCAAGGCGGCCGTCGGATAGCATCCGGGATTCGCGACGAGCTCGGCATCGGCGAGCCGCGGCCGCGTGAATTCGGTCAGCCCATAGACCGCGTCGGGCGAAAGGCGGAAGTCCGCCGAGAGATCGACGGTCCGCTTGCCGCCGGCGCGCGCTTCGTTGACGTACCGGGCGGACACGCCGTGCGGCAACGCCGACAGAATGATCTCGGCCTGCTGCCAGGGCGCGTCGTCAGCCTTGATGAGCTCGTGCCCGTCGACCCACTCGCCGGCCGCCGACTCGGCGGTCGCAAACGCCACCGTGGCATCCGGGTGGCCATGCAACAGCCGCAGGAGCTCCTGACCGACATAGCCGGACGCCCCCAGCACGCCGACCGGGATAGATGCATGATTATTCATTTGAGCGGAAAATTATGCAGACGCCAGGGCGTACGCAAGATGTAGGGGCGCAGCATGCTGCGCCCCTACGTTACCCGTTCCAACCTCGGATTCGGCCGGTACGACCGCCCCACTTTGGCGGACGGCTTCCCCTCGAGCATCACGACGTCGGCCGTGAAATCGAACCGTCCCTGGAACAGGCTCGAGCCTACGCCGTACGCGTCGACCGGCACGCCCTGCTCCTCGAACTGGCGGATCTTGTCGACGGTGAAGCCGCCGGACACGACGATCCTCACATGCTTGAAGCCTTCCGCGTCCAGCGCGCGCCGGACGTTCCAGACGAGCTGGGGATTCACGCCGGTCGGCTTGAACGTCCCCATTTGTGGAATGACCGACTTGTCCACGAGCGTCTCCGACGTGTCGAGCCGGACGCCGTACAGCCGGTCGCCGAGCGCGCGCGCCACGGCGAGCGACGTCCCCACGCAGTCGTTGTCGAAATCCACCAGGGTGATGAGGCGAATCGCGGGGTCCGACTGATCGGCGAACTTGCGTGAGGCCAGAACGGTGTCGCCGTTGTACGCGGCAATGAGCGCGTGGGGCACCGTGCCGATGCCCTCGGACCCCCACCATGATGCCTGGGCGTCGGTCGACACGCCGATCGCACCGGCGATGTGGGCGGCATAGCCGTCGCCCGTCTGGACCAGCCAGTGATCGTGGCGCGCCGGGAAGAACATGACTTCTTTGGGCTTCGCGGCCTGCACCACCTCGTGCGTGTTCGTTCCCACCCGCGTACGGCGCGCGAGGACGCCGAGGTAGAGCGTTTCGAGCACGGCGAAGGCATCGTAGGGTCCTTCGACGAGGAGCACCGTCTCCCACGGCTGGATCTCCTCGCCATCATAGAGCGCGTGCACCACGAGCTCGTCCCACCGCTCGGCGCACAACTTCAGGATCGCGATGGCTTCGTCGATACCGCCGAGGTACGCGTGGGATTTGCCGAACACCTGCATCGTGACGCGCGGCCGGTGGCGATCTTTGCGCAGCAGGTCCCGCGCGCGCACGAAGTATTTGTCGGAGTAGTAGCCTTCCCGCATCTTGTCGACCGGAAGGTGGAAGATGGAGGGGTCGAGCCGTTTCTTGCGCGGCGCCATCAGCGCGGGCCGGGCCAGGCGAAGGTCGCGGCCAGCGTGTCCCCGGTCGGCAGCGGCAGCTGGCGCGCGATATTGTTGAGGCGCCCGCAGATCGTGCCGAGCGGCTCGAGCACGGCGGGCTGCGCAACCCGCAGGCAGACGATGTCGGCGTCGTGCGCGAGCGCGCGGTCGCGCGTCGATCGTGCCGGATCGGGGCGGGTGAGACTGACGACCAGCGTCGTGGCGCGTCCCTTCAGCACGAGCTGGATGAGGCGCGGCGGTTCGTCCGGAACCAGGTCAATCCCCCGCGGCGCACTCACGGTGTCGCCGCGCACCAGATTGAGGATCACGCGGGCGCGCCGCGGCCGCACCACCGCTTCGAGGCGAACATCGCGGGTCGAATCAACCAGGTCGAACGCTTCCGCAGGACGCGCCTCCCCCCCGGCAAACTCCCGTTCGAGAATCAGCTCCACCCACGGCATCCCCGCCCGCGGCGACCCCCCCTGCCCGCCTTTGCCCGTCCCGAAAGGATAGATCCGCGCCGTATCGCTCCACGTCATGCGAACCTGCCGCCGGTAGGTGTCCTCTTCCCACAGCGGCAGGCCGCGGCGCGACCGACCCACCAGCCGCCGTGTCAAGAAATCCCCGCCGAGGGTCACGGTATCGCCGAACGCCGTCACCTGAAACAGCGCCTCAACTGCGGCGGTGTCGGTGCGAAGGGTGAGTCGCATGTCGCTGTCGAGGGGGCCGCTGACCGCACCGCTCGCGAGGACGCGCGGCGTGACCGAGGCAGGCTCGATGACCCGAATCCGGTACGTGAGGCGTGTGCCCGGTCCCTGGAGTGCTGCGATCACGAGGAGGACGCTACTGAACGACAATGGTCCCACGCGTTTCCTCGAGTGTGCTGCCCCCGCCCGGCCCGCCCCAGCGGTGGCTCGCAAACCAGCCCCCGACGAGACCGGTCGCCAGCGCGACGACGACCCAGAGGGCCAACGTTCCCGCGCGAATCGTGGGGCGCGGCACGACAAACGCGTGCGGATTGCCCGCCGAGCGTGCCAGTGCGACGCGCACCTCGAGATGGCTGGCGCGGGCGCCCGCACAGTGCCCGCAGGTCGCCAGGTGCTTCGCGAGCGCGGCGCGCTCGACCAGCGACAGCTCGCCGTCCAGCTCGGCGTCGATCTGCGCGAGCCATTGCTCGTGCGTGGAATCTGCCATCAGACCTCCTCGCGCACGCGATAATGCAAGGCGCGGCGCTGCATCCAGCGCACCGCAAATGCGTCGACCAACGACCGCCACACGCGATTCCACATCCCGTACTTCGTCACGCCATGTTGCCGCGGCCGGTGACCGACCGGGACCTCGGTCACGGTGCCGCCCCGCATCTTGATGAGCGTCGGGAGAAAACGATGCATCCCGGTGAACAGGGGCAAGTCGCGCACGGCATCGGTGCGAAAGGCCTTGAGCGAGCAGCCCGTATCCCGGATCACTTCCCCGTTGAGCCGGTTGCGGACGCCATTGGCGATGCGGCTCTGCAGGCGCTTCCACGGCGTGTCCCGTCGCGCGGCCCGATAGCCGGCAACCGCGGTGACCCTCGTCCGCTGCAAGGTGTCGACGAGATTGGGGATGTCGGCGGGATCATTCTGCAGGTCGGCGTCCAGGGTAACGACGATGGGCGCCCGCGCGGCGCGAAAGCCGGCGGCGAACGCCGCGGTCTGACCGGCGTTGCGCTCGAACGCGATGATGCGCAGCTCGGGGTGGGGCTGCCGCAGTGCCTTGAGTGCCTCGAGGGTCCCGTCGGTCGAGCCGTCATCCACGACGATCACCTCGTAGCTACGGGGGCGGGGCGTGTTCTGCAGGGCGGCCGCGATCTCGGCAAGCAGCGGTGCGAGGTTTTCCCGCTCGTTATACGCGGGGACCACGAGCGAAAGCTCCACGGGGTGGGAACGATAGCAAGTTGACAGCCGCAAGACGAGTGGGTAAAACCGTGCATGCCCGAATCTTGGTCGCGTCGCGAGTTCCTGCGCTCCGCCGCCGGCGGTATGGCCGCGAGTGCCGCCCTGGGGATTCCACATCCGATGCGGCCACCGCGCCCGCTGCCGCCCGAATCCCGTTGGGCCGCGAAACCAGTCGCGATCGCGAGCGCCAACGGACTGCGCGCCGTGCAGAAGGCGTTCGACATGCTGATGCAAGGCGCCGACACGCTCGATTCCGTCGTCGAAGGCGTGAAGATCCAGGAGCTCGATCCCAACGACGACTCGGTCGGCTACGGCGGCCTGCCGAACGCCGAGGGCGTGGTCCAGCTGGACGCCTCCTGCATGCACGGCCCGACCAAGCGCGCGGGCGCGGTCGGCGCGCTCGAGAACATCAAGACGCCTTCGGAAGTCGCCAAGCTGATCCTCAAATACACGACCCACATCTTCCTCGTCGGCGAAGGGGCCAAGCGCTTCGCGCTCTCGTTCGGCTTTAAAGAGGAAGACCTGCTGACGGAGCATTCGCGCGAGGCGTGGCTGCGCTGGCGCGCCAACCTCAGTCCCACCGACAACTACCTCGATGTGCCCGACTCGGATCACCTCGTGGTGACCAAGACGGGGACGATCAACTGCGACGCCGTCACTCCGCAGGGCGATCTCTCGTCGGTCACTACGACGAGTGGCCTGTCCTGGAAGATTCCCGGCCGCGTGGGCGATTCCCCGATTATCGGGGCGGGCCAGTACTGCGACAACGACGTCGGGGCCGCGGGGTCGACCGGGCTGGGCGAAGCAAACATCAAAGTGTGTGGCGGGTTCTTGACGGTCGAGCACATGCGGCGCGGCATGAAGCCCACCGATGCGTGTCTCGAAACCTTGAAGCGCGTCGTCGCCGAAACGGAAGCGCGGCTGCTGGATCCGCAGGGCAAGCCGAAGTTCGATCTCGTGTTCTACGCGCTCACCAAGCGAGGCGAATTCGGGGCTGCGTCGCTCTATCCCAATCGCTTCGCGGCGCACGACGGCACCGAAGCCAAGATCCGCGACACGGCCTACCTATTCACACGCGCCTGACCGTGCTGCTCGTCGCGCTGGCCGGGGCGTCCCCGCTCGCCGCGCAGACTGAGCCGACCTCGAAGCATGCCTGGGTCGATCATCTCTACCCAATCGCCTACTACAGTTCGATCGACGGATTCTGGGGAGCCGGCCATTACGACTGGTCGAGTCCGATGGGGTTCGCGGACCGCCGGGAGCCCTATTTCGGACGGGTCGCGCTCGATATCGGTGCCAGCACACAGGGCAGCTACGCGTTCATCGTCGACGCGCAGGCGCCCGCCTACTGGGACGGCTGGCGGCTGGGACTGACGCTGATCCTGACCCGCGCGAATCGACTCGGCTATTACGGCCAGGGCAACACGACGACGTTCGATCGCGATAGCACGGCGGGACGCTCGTTCTTTTACCGCGTCAGCCGAAAGACGCAGGGAGTGCGGCTCACCGTGCAGCACCGCGTAGCCGGTCCGCTGCGGGTGCTCGTGGGTGGCTCGCTCGAGCGCACCGCCTTTCGCGAACTGCCGGGCGAAACCGTCTTCGAGCGCGATCGCGTCGCGGGCACGATCCGTCCGGACGAGCTGCCATTCAGCGATGCGGTGGGCCGCGCGGGCATCGTACTCGACTGGCGTGATCTGGAGGTGGACCCGCACCGCGGTGTGTTCGCCGAGGCGCTCGTCGCTACGGGGCATGGCTACACACGGACGAGCGCCTCGATGCACATCTACGCGCACCCGCTCCAGCGGCTGATCCTCGCCGGACGGCTCGGGGGCGAAAGCATCACCGGCACCGCGCCGCTCGCGGTACAACAGACGATGGAAACGAGCGAGGGGCCGGTCGTTGCGCTGGGCGGCGTTCGCTCACTCCGCGGCTACTACGACGGCCGTTTCGTGGGGCCCGGCAAGATCGTCGGTGGCGTCGAGGCGCGGTACGGGCTCCTCTGGGCGCCGCGCCTGCTCGAGGTCAAGCTGTTTGCCTTTTACGATGCCGGGCGTGTGTTCGGTCCTGGCGAGTCGATTCGCCTCACGCGCCATGGCCTGCATGCGGCGCTGGGCGGCGGTGTGGCCGTCGCGCTTTTGCGCAATACGCTGCTGGTATTTGAGGGAGGCAAGGGGACCGAAGGGGCGCAACTTCAGTTTGCCACAGCATGGAGTTTCTGAGTCTCAGCTCACTTGTCTGATCTCCACTCCGCGCCGCTGTAACTCGTCGACGTACGCCTGAAACGGTACCGCCTCATCCGGCGTGTACACACCTGCTGAGCCGATCCGGCCATCCACCTGCATGACGCCGGTGATCGCCAGCGAGTAGCCGGTCGTGCGCATCATGGCGCTGATGCCCGTCGCTTCGTCGAAGTAATCGAGCAGCTGCCACGCGACGCGCTTGCCAGTCCGCCCCTGCACTTCCACACGCAACGCCACGAGATCGCGGCCGTTGGGCTTGGTGAGCTGGGGTGAGACCGCGGCGATGAATGCGTCGCGCGGCACGATCTCCATGCCTTTCATCTTCACTGGGTCCAGCGACAGGAGCCCCATCTCGCGGATCGGCCGCATGATCGCGGCGTGACCGGGGTAGCGGAGCGTCTTGTACTCCATCGTCCGCACCTTGCCCTGATACGCCCACGGCATGGTCGAGATGCCGCCACCGGTATGAAATGCCTCGAGCGTCCCGACGGGGCTCGGGAAGTCCACGTCCTCGAGCTCCGACAGGGCATCCACGCGCTGGGGGCGGCCTTCGCGCAGCACCCATGACGGCGTCGTGTAGTAATCGAGCGCGCCCTCGAGCGAGTAGACGATCTGATAGTTGAGCGGCGGCTCGGGCTTCTGCGGCAGACCGCCCACGAAGATCTTGACGCTCTCGGCGTCGCCGACCAGCCTGATCCCCTCGGCCGCGATGATGTTGACCATTCCGGGTGCAAGACCACAATCGGGAATGACGGAGACGCCTTGCTTCCGTGCGGCGGCGTGGAGCGTCTTCTGCTTCTGGACGATTTCGGTATTTCCACCCAGATCCGCGCCATGCAGGCCCATGGCGACCGCCGCTTTCGCGACCGGATAGTTGAAGTAGTACGGCAGCGCGTTCATGACCGCGTCATGGCCGCGCATCAACTTCCGCAGCCGGGGGCCGCTCTTCGCATCGAGCCGCGCCGGGACGAGCCGCTTGTCTTTCTTCTTCTTGAGGAAGGCGGCGATGCGTCTGGGATGCAGGTCGGCGAGCGTGACCCGCTCCACCTCCGCACGCTGGAGCAAATCATACGCGCAGGCCGAACCCTGCAGGCCAGCGCCCAGCACGAGCATGCGCATCGCGGCAACGCCTCCAAAGATGGATGTGGGAGATGAAACGGCCGGAAAGCTAGTAGATTCGCTGCCGTGACCGCAACCGAACTGACGCGGCAACGCCTCATCAAGACTGCCCTCGAGCTCTTCACGACGCGCGGCTACCACGACACGACGACGGCGCAGATCGCGAAGAAGGCGGGCATCGCCGAGGGGACGATCTACCGCCACTTCGCGAGCAAGCAGCAGCTCGTGAACGAGCTGTACCGCGCCGCGCAGCGCTGGGCGGCCCAGGTCGTCCAGGAACGGGCGCGCGATCCCGAAGCGAGAACCGCCCGGGCGCAGCTGACGGCCGTCGCGCACGGGCTGATTGAAGGCGCGGCACTAGACACCGCGGTCGTCAAGCTGGGGTTGCTCGAGCGTCTTGAGGGCGTGCTCGATGACGAAAGCCGGAAGACCGAGCGCGAATTTCGCTTAGCGCTCGAGCGGATGGTTGCCGAGGGGAAGGCTCAGGGGACGGTACGAACGGGCGCGGTCGAGATCTGGGCGGGGGTTTGGCTCGCGACGATCAGCTACGCGTTGGAAAGGGTCGTGGCGGGTGAATGGAAGCCAGGAGATACCGCTGTGCGGCTAGTGATCGAAGCCGGATGGAAAGCTATCAGCGCGTGAGAAATGGGGCCCAGAGTAGGGGCGCAGCATGCTGCGCCCCTACCTGCGCCACAGGATCACCCCCGTCGTAATTCAAACAACGCGATTTCCGACGGGACAAAAACCCGCAACGGCACTCCTACGACGCCAATCCCACGGCTCACATACAGCTGGCTCGTCCCCTGCACGAAGTGCCCCATCACGTATTTGGTGATCAGCCGCCCCGGTGACCATCCAACGACGGGCAGGTAGAACTGGCCGCCGTGGATGTGGCCGGCGAGTGTAAGCGGAATCGCGCGCGGCGCGGCGCCGTCGAACGCGCCGGGCCGGTGCGCGAGCAAGATGCGGAACGCATCCTTGGATGGCGGTGTGACGCGCAGCGCCTCGTCGAGATCCGTGTCCTGAGGATCGTCGGCGCGCCAGTTCCGCGGGTCGTCGATCCCGATGAGCGCGAGCGCCGCCCCACCGTGCTCGATCACGTGGACGCCGTTCTTCACGAACACCTGCCCCGCATCCTGCACGCCGCGTATGACCGCATCCTGGCCCGTGTAGCGGTCGTGGTTCCCGAGGACGGTCACCACGCCGAGCGGTGCGCGGAGATCGCGGAAGGCCCGCACATAGTCCGGGATGAAGGATTGGGAGATGTCGATCATGTCTCCCGTCTGCACGATGAGATCGGCGCCCAGCGCGTTCGTCTGCTCGACGATTTCGCGCATTTTCGCTTCGGACATATGGATGCCGGCGTGCACATCCGAGAGGTGCGCAATGCGGAGTCCATTCAGCCCCGGCGGCAGATCGGGGAATACCAGGGTGCGGCGCGTAATCGAGGGCAATCGCTCGGCGCTCCAGATGCCGTAGGCGGAAAGGCCAATGCCCGCGGCAGCGTAGGTATAGGTGGCGCGCGCAAGGAATTGGCGACGGGACATGGCGGTTGGGCGGTTGAGCGGTTCGGCGGTTGGAGGACCGCGCAGCTTGCGAACCGCCCAACCGCCGAACCGCCCAACCGCCTTCCCCAGGATGTACACCGCCACCAGCCCACAGAATATCCAGCCCAGCAGCTGCCACGCGATCCACGGCGCGATATAGGGAACGCGACTGATGCCCCACAGGCTGCCGGAAAACATCCGCACGGCAACGATGCCCCAGGGGATGTTGAAGACGACAAAGAGGAGCGTGAGCCAGCGGCGCGCGGACAGCGGCAGGCGTTCGCGCAGGTAGAGGTACAGCAGCAGTTGGGGCGATGCGAACAGCAACAGATAAATTAGGGCCATGCGATCCCGTACGCCGTGGTGGTCAGCGTGGTTCCCCGTGCTCGTCGTCGCGCCGCTCGCAGCGCAGCGCGCGACGCCCGTCGAACGACAGCTCGTCGCCGCCGGCGTGTGGGCGGAAGCGCGCTACAACTATGCCTACTGGGACGCGGTGCGTGCGAATTGGGACTCCGCGTTCGCCGCCACCGTCACCTATGCGGGCGAGCGGCCCGCGCCGACCGACCTTCAATTCTATCACCGGCTGCGGCGCTGGGGCGCGCTGCTGAACGACGGCCAGCTCGAGATCCTTCCGCCCTCGGGGCTAGCGAACCGCGTCGCGCGCCCCCCGCTGGCCCTGCGCAGCATCGAACGCCGGCCGTTCATCATGGATTACGCTACCAACGACGAGATGCGCGTCGCCCGGCCCGAGCGCCTGGCGGAAATCCTCGCCGTCCAGGGCATCCCCGCGGCGGACTGGATTCGCGATTCGGTCCTGCCCGATGTGACGGCAGCGAACGAGGCGAGCCGCTGGGAGCGCGCGGTTGCCCAGATGCTCGACGGTGAGCGCGGCACCGCGTTGCATCTGCTGCTGCGGCTGCCGGGCGGCGCGGAGCGCGGCGCGAGCGTCACCCGCAGCGTCCCGCTGACGGCGCGCTGGCCGCTCGAGCACGCCGCGCTCGAAGCGGATACGCTCCCTGATGGTGCGATCTGGATGCGCGTGAACTCCTTCGCCGACGCCGATATCCTCGAGCTGTTTGACCGAGCGTTGGGGGACGCCGCCCGCGAGGGACCGCGGCATCGCGGCTTGATCCTCGATTTGCGGGAGACGGTGCCGGCGGCGGATACCAAGGGCGCTGCCTACGCGATTTTGTCCCGCCTCGTCGAGCGCCCCGTCCTCACGGCGCGCCGGCGCACGCCGGTGTATCGCCCCCTCGCCGACTCGGCCGCGTGGTTGAGCACGCCCGCTGATACGATCTGGCCGCCGGTCCGCCGCGAGCGGCTCGCCTACACGGGCCCCGTGGCGGTGCTCATCTCGCCGCGCACGAGCGGCCCCGCCGAGGATTTTCTCGTGGCCTTCCTGTCGGGGAGCCGCGGGGCGGTCATCGGGGAATCGTCAGCGGGCAGCACGGGGAAGACGGCGGTGCTGTGGCTGGCCGGCGGATGGAAGCTCCGCGTGACTGTGACGCGCGACGCATTTCCCGACGGCCGGGAGTTCATGCGGACGGGGATCGCTCCGCAATTCCCCGTGGACGTCCGGGCCCAAGACGTGCTGGCCGGACGGGACGCCGCGCTCGACCGCGCGCGCGCCTATCTCGCCGAAACAGCGCGGCGCTAGCTCTTCAGCTGCGCGCGGAAGAACCGGATGACGGCGTTCCACGCGCTGTCGGCGACTTCCGGCTTTTCCCGCGTGCGCAGGAAGCCGTGCCCGACACCGGGATACACCGTGTACGGATAGTCTTTCCCCGCGGCCCGCATGGCGGCCGCCGCGTCGGGCAGGCCCGCGTCGATACGCGCGTCGTTCTCCGCGTACACGCCGAGGCCTTTCGCGCGGATCTTGGCCATATCGGCCGGATTGGGGCTCGGGCCGTAACACACCACGAATGCCTTCAGCTCAGGCGAATTAGTCGCGTACCGGAAGCTCTGTCCCCCGCCCCAGCAGAAACCAATGATGCCGACGTCGTTGGCGCGCGCGGCCTTCACGGTCTTGAGATAGGCGCGCGTGGCATCGAGATCGGCGGTGACGGTATCAGCGTTCAGGGTCGCGATCAGCTTGCGGGCCGAGTCCGGCGTCGCCGGCGTGCCGCCGCGGCGCGACAACAGATCCGGCGCGATGGCGACGAAGCCGTCTTTCGCGAGCTGCTCGGTGGTTTGCCGGATGAAATCCGACATGCCGAAGATCTCGTGGATCACGATCACGGCGGGCGCGGGTTGCGGCCGCTCCGGGTAGGCGATGTAGGCCGTCACCGTGTCTTTGCCGCTGAGATACTTCACGTATTCGGAATGAATGTCGGGCGGCGAGAGGCGGCGGAGGGCGGCGGAGGGCGGCAAATTCATCGCCGCGGTCGCTAGAATCCCCACGCCGGCCACTACCACAGCCTTTGCCGCCATTCGCCGCCTCTCGCCGCCCTTCGCCGCCGTATTACCGTCCATAACTCACCCTCCAGATTTTGCCGCCGTAGTCATCGCTCACCAGGAGCGATCCGTCCGGCAGTACGAGTAGACCAACCGGCCGTCCCCAGCGTGAGCCGTCGGGACGCTGCCAGCCAACGATGAAATCCTCCACACCGACCGCCCGATGCCCGCTGCTGTCGACTTGCACGCGCACGACCTTGGCGCCCGTCGGGACCGAGCGGTTCCATGAACCGTGCAACGTGACGAAGGCGTCGCCGTTGTACTCGCGCGGAAACTGCGCGCCGGTATAGAACGCGAGGCCGAGCGGCGCCGAGTGCGCCTGGACGGTGATCGCCGGCGGCTCGACGTTCGAGCAGTCCGCCGAGCCGTACTCCGGATTGGGCTTGCCGGGGAGATAGCATTGGGGCCAGCCGTAGTTGCGGCCGTCCTTGATGATGTTGATGTGCTCCGGCGGCACGTCATCGCCGAGATTGTCGCGGTCATTGTTGCCGCCCCAGAGCTCGCCGGTCGTAGGATTGAATGCCAGACCCACGGTGTTGCGCAGCCCGCGGGCGAAGATGCGCCCGGCGGAGCCGTCACGATTGAACTGGGTCACGGCCGCGCGCATGGAATCGCGCTCATCGCATAGGTTGCAGGACGATCCGACGGCGAGATACAGCTTGCCGTCGGGTCCAAAGAGAATCGTGCGCGTCGAATGACCACCGCCGGGCACCTTCGGCACGATCGTCACCGGCGCTGTGCCGCCCGGATCGAACCGCTTCACATCCTGCTCTTCAGCGACGTACATCGTGTCGCCGCGGAACGCGATGCCGAACGGCCCCTTCAAGCCGCTCGCCACGGTGACCGCGCCGTCAGCGACGCCAGCATGATTCGCCTCGGTCAGCTTCACGATGAGACCCGACCCCGGCTGTGACGCGTACACCGCGTTGCCCGGCCCCAGCGCCAGATAGCGAACGCCTTGGAGGTTCTCGGCGTAGACCGCGATCTTGAAGCCCGGCGGTGCGCGGAGCGTGTCGTCGCTCCGCCGCTGTCCGCCCGCGGCGGGCGCAGGTCCACGGCACGCGACGGCGATGAGGGCGACCAAGAACACTGCCTGGCGCATTTGACTACCTCCGACCGATGGCGGTGACGCGCAGCAGCAATTTGCCGTCGGGGTCCACGCGGACCTCGGCGGGCGCGAACGGCAGATCGACGCGGACCGACGTCTCGCGGTTGTCACCGCTCACGGCGACATCGCGTCGCACAGTGGCGCCGTTCGCAACCCGGAACTCGAGCGTGAGCGCGGGGAGCCGGAACAGACCCCACTCAGGCTTTTGGCGCTGGGTGATACCCAGAACCACTTTTCTCGCTCCGGCGTCGTATTGCCAGGTCACGTCGAGCTGTGGATACCCCGGTTGGTACAGCCATTGGTGGAAGAACCAACCAAGATTCGTTCTGGCTTCCTTCTCTATTACGCGTTGGAAGTCTTCACTCGTTGCGGTCGAATCGCGGTAGGTCGTGTAGTACGTGCGCAGCCCGCGAAAGAATGCTGAATCGCCGATCGTGCCGCGGAGCATGTGTAGCACCCATGCACCCTTGGGATAGCTGTTCGCGTTCAGGAGTTTGATCGGATCGGCCGCATACCCCGAATCCACGATCGGCCGGTCGGTGACGTCGGATTTGAAGTATGCAGCGGCGTTCGCACGCATGCTGTTCACCAACACGCTGTCTCCATCCAACGCCGCGCCAATCACGCCATCGAAATAGGTGGCGAATCCCTCTGAGAGCCAGAGATGCGGCCAGTCGCGCTCCGTGACCGCGTCGCCGAACCATTGATGCGCGGTCTCGTGTCGCACGACGCCCTCACCCATCGTGCGGTCGACATAGGGTTTCTCGGCATAGAAGATCGCGCTCGAGTTCTCCATCCCGCCGAATTTCGTGGATGACTGCACGTGGGCGAGCTTCTCATAGGGGAACGGCGCGATCAGCCGCTGCATCACTTCGACGATCTCGGTCGCCCGGCGGAACGGAACAGAGTCGGCGAACGCCGAGTCTTCGGGATAGGTCCACACTTCGAGGGGTATCGTGTCGCGGCCGTTGATTACCGGGCGGTGCTGTGAGACCGTGAACTCGCCGGCGCCAATGACCATCGTGTACGTCGGAATGGGCTCGTGAGTCGACCACCACCATCGTCCCGGTTCATGCGGCTGCTCCAAAAACGGTTGCACGCCGTTGGACACGACCTTCCATGACCGGGGCGCATGCACCACGAAGCTGACCCTCGCCTTGTCCCCGGGGCGGTCCACGGTTGCCAGCCAAAAGCGGGCTCGCTCCGGCCAATTATCCGCGAACACAACGCGATGGCCATGGGCGTTGGTGCCTTCGATCAAGCCATCCTGCGGGACCCCGTGGTAGCTGATTGCGACCTGCGCGTAGTTCTGACGGACGGACGGCGAGGCCGTCGAAGGCTTGCCGAGTGGAATACGTAGAACACGCCCATCATATGAAGAACGCACTGGGGCGAAGCGCTTCACCTTCGCTCGAGCCGTATCGGAGTAAGGCACGTAGTTGGTCCACATGGCGTTGGTGTACCCAACGCTATCAACCGTCATCCCAATGAGGTCAAGCGACAACGTATCGGGACCGCCAGGACTGCGCTCGAACGTCACGTAGGCATCGACTGCTATGGTGTCGCTCGATTCCGACAAAGTCACGACGAACCTGTAATCGAGGACACCTATTCGCGGCTTCGGGCTGACGGACCCTCTTGGCATCGAAAGCAGAGCCACCGCTGCCAGAACTAATAGTCTACTTCGCATACACCCCATCCAAGGCGCTCTCCCCCTTCGGCATTTTCTCGCGGCTCGCCAACGCTTCTGCGGCGGCGCGCTCCACGTGCTCTGTGATCTCAAGCTCCAGTTCTCCGAGCGTCTTCGGGGTGACGCCTTCTTCCTTCAAGGCCGGAAACGTTTCCCGCGCCTCCCGCTCGTCGTGCGTTGCGTGTCCGCCCATCCGGAACGTCTCGGCAATCAGTAGCGCTGGCCCATTGCCACTACGACACCGCTCGGCGGCGATCCGTGTGGCGGCGAAGGCGTCGAGCACGTTGTTGCCGTCGAAAGTCGCTCCCCAAACTCCGTAGCTGGCGGGCCAATCCTTGAAGTCGGCAGGCAGGTGGTGCTGTTCGAGGCGGGTGCCGAGCGCGACCTGGTTGTTCTGGATGATGAAAATGGCCGGCACGCGCTGGACGGCCGCGAAGTTGGTGCCCTCGTGCGCCGCGGCAGTCTTGGTCGATCCATCACCGACCCAGGTGAGCGCCACACGCGGCTCCCGCTTGATCTTGAACGTCAGGGCGATGCCCGTGATCACGGGGACCATGTCGCCAACGTGGGAGATCGGCTGCAGCAACCCGTGCGCAAACGAGCCGACGTGCAGATCGCGTCCGGCGCTCGGCGAGTCCGCGGTGGCGAGGTAGGCGCGCAGCATATCGGCGATCGGCATCCCCATCTCGCAGCACGCGGCGGCGTTGCGGATCATCGGCGCCACGATGTCTTTGCCGCGCTCGAGCGCCTGGACCGGCCCGACGGTCGTCGCCTCTTCGCCGGTGCCCAGCCATGCCTTCGAGATGACGCCGGTGCGGACCCAGCGCTTCAGCTCGATGTCGTGCAGCCGTGCCCTGAGCAGGCCGCGGTACAACTCGAGCTTCTTTTCCCGCGACAGCTCACCCACGACGCCGGCACGCTCGGCATCCGCTTCGATGGTGGATCGGAAGGCGCGCACGAGCGCGGGATCCGGTTTCCAGTCCACGTACTCCGGTGGGTCGAACGCGGGGAACCGCTTCACGCACGAATTGCGGTAGTCGTCTGGGTGGGTTGTTGAAGAGCAAGGAGGGAGAGCAGCGCGAGTCTGATCAAGAGAACTTCTCCTTGAGTTTGCCGAGGAATCCGCCGGAGGATTCCTGCGTGCCCGTGAGCGCGTCGCCGAACTCGATCGCGGTCGCGAAGCGGTCGTCGGGATTCGTTTGCAGCGCTTTGGTGAGCGCCTTCTCGACCGCGTCGGGGACGTCGGCGCGCAGCGTCCGGATCGGCACGGGCTGGCTACGCAGGCGTGCGATCATCATCTCCTGCGCGTTGCGGCCCTGGAACGGCAGCTTGCCGGTGAACATCTCGAACGCCACGATGCCGAGCGCGTAGATGTCGCTGCGCGCGTCGAGCGGCTTGCCGCGGATCTGCTCCGGGCTCATGAACTCGGGTGTGCCGAGGATGATGCCGGTGGCCGTCAGCTTCGCAATCGCCGGATCGGCGCGCCGCTCCTTGGCCAGCCCGAAGTCCATCACCACAGCGCGCTCGGCGCCGCCGTCGTCGTCCACCAGCATGACGTTCTCCGGCTTCAGATCGCGGTGAATGATCTGCAGCTCGTGCGCGTGGTGCAGGCCGGCGCACATCTGCTTCAGCAGCGTGACGCCGAGCGTCATGTCCATCGGGCCGCCGCGCACCTCACGATCCGAGAGCAGCTCGCCCTTCAGGAACGGCATGACCAGATAGATCAGCCCGTCCTCTGACTCGCCGAGGCGCAGGATGCGGCAGACGTTGGGGTGATCCAGGCGCATCGCCAGACCCGCCTCGCGCCGCAGGCGCTCGACCGAGCTCTTATCCGCGGCGAGGCGCGGCGAGAGCACCTTGATCGCAACCGTGGCGCCCGATGAGATCTCCTTGGCGAGGTAGACGTACGACATCCCGCCTTCGCCCAGCTTTTTCATGACCTGATAGCGGGCGTCCAGGATCTGATTCGAGAGGCTGGAGGCGCGGTCCAGGCCGGCTTTCCCGGGAGGCAGCGGCGTGCGCACGCCCGTCCCGCCGCCTGACCCGGGGGGCGGAGGCGCCGCCGGTGTTTTCGCCTGGATTTCCACGAGCATGCTGCCGTCTTTGGGGCAGAACCGTGCGCCGGTGTCGGTATACACCGATCCGCACTTGGGACAGCGGCGCTCGCTCATTGCCGGACCAAGTTGCGCCCTTCGTTCTTGGCGCGATAGAGGGCCTGATCGGCGAGCGACACAAAGCTGTCCGCACTGTGCACGCGATCATCGGGAAACGTCGCGAGTCCGATGCTGATCGTCACGCGGACGGGATCGTCACCGGGATCGGCGAAATCGCGATTCTGCACGCGCGAGCGGACGCGTTCGGCGAAAATCGCCGCGCCTTGCGTGGACGTCTCCGGCATCACGACGACGAATTCCTCGCCCCCGTAGCGCGCCACGAGATCGACCGACCGGGCTTCGCGGCGGAGCAGCTCGCCGACCTGGCGCAGCACCGAATCGCCCGCGATATGGCCGCGGGTGTCGTTGATCGATTTGAAACGGTCCAGATCGGCGAGCATGATCGTCAGCGCCAGGTTGTACCGCCGAGCGCGATCCAGCTCCCCGGCCAGCGCCTCGGCCAACGCGCGGCGGTTCATGCAGCCCGTGAGCGCATCGGTCGACGCGAGCTTCTCGAGCCGCTGCTTGTCCGAGACGGCGCTCTCGAAGTCGTACGCCTTTTCGATCGCCGACACGGCGGTCTTGATGACGGTTTCCGCGAACTGCGCGTCGGCGCGGGTGAGCGGCGGATCGTCCCCGGTCGTGCGCAGGAAAAAGACGCCGATCTGCTGCTCCTTCATCCAGAACGGCAGGGCCACGGCCGAGCGCGTCGGCACCTTGATTTCTTCGCGCTCCCAGCGGCGGCGCTCTTCCTCGTACAGCGGATCGGTCGCGACGTCCTCGACGAGCACCAGGCGGCCCGTCGAGACCGCCTTGCGAATCTCGGGGTAGCGGGCCAGTTCGATCTGGAGATTGCGGAGCATCGGGTTCTCATACGCCGCCACGACGATGCCTTGCTGGTCCCCCGGTTTGGCGAGCACCATCGAACACTTCGAGATGTTGAGCGCCCGGGCCACGCGCCGGGCGAGGATGTGGTACATCTCGTCCGGCTTGAGGGAGTCGGTCACCTCGTGGAGGATGTCTACCATCGCCGCCCGGCTCCGCGCTTCCTCACGGGCCTGCGCGAGGGCGCGGCCGACGCGGATGTGCGCCTCGACGCGCGCCAGCAGCTCCCGCACGCGGAACGGTTTGGAGATGAAGTCGGCGGCCCCGAGTCCCAACGCCCGCACCGTCGCTTCCTCGGGCGGCATGGACGACACCATCAGCACCGGCAGGTCGCGGTAGCGCTCATCCTGCTTGAGACGCTCGAGCAGCTGCAGGCCGTCCACTTTGGGCATCATGATGTCGAGCAGCAGGAGCGCGGGCTTGATCTCCTCGAGCTTGGCGAACAGCCCGTCGCCTCCCGGACACACCGCCACCTCGTACCCGTTCTCCTTCAGGATCCAGGTCAGGGTCTGGACCAGCGAAGCGTCGTCGTCAGCGACCAGCACGCGCGTTGCGGTACCAGGCATCAGTCCGTTGCCTCGAGAAGCGAGCGATCCACATTGCCGCCGCTGACCACGAGCACCGTGGTTCGGGAGCGGGGCACCGCACCGGCGAGCAGCGCCGCCGTCGTTGCCGCACCCGACGGCTCGACCGCGAGCCGGCAGGTGCGCCATAGAAACTGCACGGCGGCGCGGATGCTGTCATCCTCGACCAGTACCACACCACGAATCCGTCCGCGCTCCCGGGTGAGCTCGGCGAATGGAATGTCGCCGACGTTGAGCGTGATCAGCCCGTCCGCGATGCTGCCGGTGCGCTCGAGCCGAACCACTTTGCCGGCGGCGAGCGAGCGGTGCAGCTTGGGCGCGCCCGCCGGCTCCACACCCCACACGGCCGCCGTGCTCCCCGCGGCCGCGAGTCCGGTGACGACGCCCGAGATCAGCCCGCCGCCGCCGACCGGTACCACCACCGTCTCGACCTCAGGCAGCTGCTCGACGATTTCGAGCGCGACGGTCGCCTGCCCCGCGACGATATCGGGATGATCGAAGGGCGGTACGATCGCCAGGCCGTCGTGGGCCGCGATCGCTTCGGCCTTGATCCGCCGGTCTTCCGAGGTTCGCCCGGCGAAGACGACCTCGCCACCCCATTTCTTCACGCCCTCGACTTTCACCGCGGGCGCCGTTTCGGGCATCGTGACGACGGCCCGCACGCCGAATTGCTTCGCGGCGTACGCGACCGCCTGGCCGTGATTGCCGGATGAGTAGGTGATCACCCCGCGCTTGCGCACGGCCTCGGGGAGTTTGCGAATCGCGTTGTAGGCGCCGCGGATCTTGAAGGCGCCGATCGGCTGCTCGTTCTCGAGCTTGAGGTGGACCCCCAGCTCCTCGACGTAGATGAGTCGAGTGCGGCGCGCGACGCCCCCCCCCCGCAGGCCCTCTGCGGCTTCTGCGATGTCCCGGGGCGTGACCACGCTACTTCTTGGGCTTCGGGGCTCGGGACTTGGACTTGGGCTTGGCCTTGGACTTGGGCGCGGGAGCCGGCGTCTCGTCGTCGTCGCCCTCCTCGACATCGTCGTCCTCGTCTTCCTTCACCACGCGCGCCACGTCCACGACGAGATCGCCGGGCGTGAGGTTCATGACCTTCACACCCTGCGTGTTGCGGCCGGAGATGCGGATGCCCTCCACCGGGACGCGGATCATGATCCCTTTCTTGGTGATCATCATCAACTCATCGTCCGGCAGCACCTCTTTCAGCGCGATGATCTCGCCGGTCTTGTCGCTGCGCTTCAGGGTAATGATGCCGCGGCCGCCGCGATGCTGGACGCGGTATTCGTCCAGCTCGGAGCGCTTCCCCATGCCCTTCTCGGTAACGGTGAGCAGCGTGGACTTGCGGCGCACGACGACCATGTCGATGACGTGGTCTTTCTTGTCGAGCTCGATGCCCTTCACGCCGGTGGCCGTGCGGCCCATGTCGCGCACGTCTTTTTCGTGGAAGCGAATGCTCATGCCGTGGGCGGTGGCGAGCACGATGTCGTTCTTGCCGTCCGTGACCTGCACGTCGATCAGCTCGTCGCCCTTCTCGATGTTGATCGCGCGGATCCCGACCGAGCGCGGATTGCCGAATTCCGAGAGCACCGTCTTCTTGACGACGCCGTCCTTGGTGGCGAACAGCAGGAACTGATCCTCCGAGAACTCCCGCACCGGGACGAGCGCCGCGACTTTTTCGTCGGGCTTCATCGCGACGCAGCTGAGGATCGGCTTGCCGCGCGCCGCCCGCGCCGCCTGCGCGATCTCGTGCACCTTGAGCCAGTAGCACTGGCCCTGTTCGGTGAAGAACATCACGTAATCGTGCGTCGAGGCGATGAACAGGTGCTCGACCCAGTCGTCTTCCTTCTGATGCGCGGCGATCACACCCTTCCCGCCGCGCCGTTGCCGGCGATACGCGGAAACCGGGAGCCGCTTGATGTAGCCGGCGTGGGACACGGTGATGACCATGTCCTCTTCGGCGATGAGGTCCTCGATCGAGAATTCGCCCTGATCGGCGACGATCTCGGTGCGCCGCTCGTCCCCAAACCCGTGCGCCAGCTCCGTCAGCTCCTCCTTGAGGATCTTCATGCGCCGCGGCTTGGAGGCGAGGATCTCCTTGCATTCCTTGATGAACTTGCGGACGTCCTTCAGCTCCTCCTCGAGCTTCGTGATCTCGAGGGCGGTGAGCCGCGCCAGCCGCATGTTGAGGATTTCAGCGGATTGTTTTTCCGACAACTTGAAACGCTTCCGTAATGCGGCGTCTGCGGAAGGCGTGTCCTTCGATTTCTTGATGATTTTGATCACTTCGTCGATGTGGTCGACGGCGATCTTCAAGCCTTCGAGGATGTGCTCGCGGTCCTGCGCGCGCTGCAGCTCGAACTCGGTGCGCCGCGTGATGACGGTGTGGCGGTGCTCGATGAAGTGCTGCAGCAGCTCGACGAGGGTGAGTTCCCTGGGCGTGCCGTCCACCAGCGCCAGCATGATGGCGCCGAACGTCTGCTGCATTTGCGTGTGCTTGTAGAGCTGATTGAGCACGACCATCGGGATCACGTCGCGCTTCAGCTCGATGACGAGCCGGATTCCTTCCTTATCGGACTCGTTGCGGACGTCGCTGATCCCTTCGAGCTTCTTCGCGAGCACGAGGTCGCGGATCTGCTCATGCACCCGTTCGGGACTGACCTGATAGGGGAACTCGGTCACGACGATCTGCTGCTTGCCGGTCGATTCCTTCTCCTCGGCGATCGCGCGGGCCCGGATGATGATGCGGCCGCGGCCCTTCTCGTAGCACTCCTTGATGCCCTCGCGGCCGTAGATGATGGCGCCGGTCGGGAAATCCGGGCCTTTGACGAACTTGCGGATGTCCCGGATCGTGGCGT
>WNGL01004374.1_pt1 | contig 30927 bp, 26 predicted proteins | sample 5400591 | NCBI WGS metagenome assembly WNGL01 (sample SAMN13153377, study PRJNA577476) | soil metagenome | isolation source: 80 cm soil or saprolite under Garry oak tree replicate 1 | place: USA:California | collected 2016-06-15 | reverse complement strand
TTCACTCGTCGCCGTGATCGTCGCCGACCCGGCCGCGACCCCCGTGACGAGCCCGCTGCCGTTGACCGTCGCGGCCGCCGTGTTGCCGCTCGACCACGTGACCGTCCGGCCCACCAGCGGATTGCCGTTCGCGTCCTTGAGCGTGGCGGTCAACTGCACGCTGCCGCCCGCTGGTACGCTGGGCGACGCCGGCGTCACCGTCACCGAGGCCACGGGCAGGTGCACGACCGTAAAAGCCGAGGTGCCGCTCTGTCCCTCGCTCGTGGCCGTGATCGTGGCCGACCCAGCCACCTGGCCCGTCACCAGCCCGCTCGCGCTCACCGTCGCGGCCGAGCTGTTGCTGCTCGACCAGGTAATCGACCGCCCCGTGAGGACGTTGCCGTTCGCATCCTTCAGCGTGGCCGTGAGCTGCAGCGTCTGGCCCTCGTTCACCGTTGCCGACGCCGGGGTCAGGGTCACCGTGGCCACGGGCGCCGGCGGCTGACTGCCGGCGATCGCGAAGTTGCACACGGTGTGGCTGCCGCTGATGGCGGTCAGCGCCCAGCTGGCGAGCGCCGTCACGCCGCTCTGCTCCGTCCGGAACGCGAAGCCGGTGCCGATCGTCTGCTCGGCGCTGCCGGCCGGCGTCACGTATGCCGAGTATGTGTGGCTCGGCACGTCGACCACGACCCGGAAGTGGTAGCTCGTGCCGGCCGTGTAGGGGATGCTGTTCGACGCCGCGTACGCCCCGCCGTTGCGGGCGTCGATCGTATTGCCCGTGTTGAAGCGCAGGATGACCGCCATGTCGGTGTACGCGGCCGCGGCGCCCGACGACAGGCCCGTCGCCGCGTCGAGCCCGGCGCCGTTGGGCGTCGCGTCGAACGTCGCGGTGAACGAGCCGTTCTGCGAGGTGAACCCGCTGTTCTGGAACGCGGTCGTGCTGGTGGCGCAGCCCGGGGCCGCACCCGTCACCGTGATGGCCGACGTGCCGCTCTGCCCTTCGCTCGCCGCCGTGATCGTCGCCGACCCGGCCGCGACCCCCGACACGAGCCCGCTGCCGTTGACCGTCGCCACGGACGTATTGCTGCTGGTCCAGGTCACGACCCGCCCTGACAGCGTATTGCCGTTGGCGTCCTTCGTGGTGGCGCTGAGCTGTGTCGTCTGACCCTGCGCGACGCTCGCCGACGCGGGGCTGACGGTCACCGACGCCACCGGGACGTTCGTCACGGTGATCGCTGCGGTGCCGCTCTTGGCTTCGCTCGTAGCGGTGATCGTCGCAGACCCGGGCGCGATGCCCGTGACGTCGCCGTTCACGTCCGCGACCGCGACCGACGTGTTACTGCTCGACCACGTGACCGTGCGCCCCGAAAGCGGGTTGCCGTTGGCATCCTGCGGCGTCGCCGTCAGCTGCGCCGACTGCCCCGCCGCGACCGTGGCCGACGCCGGCGTCAAGCTCACCGACGCGACCGGGACGGTGCACCCGGTGACGGTGACGCTCGCGCTGGCGGACATATTGCCGGGGTTGCTGGTCGCGACGACCGTGAACGAGCCGCAATTGGCGCTGTGGTAGTTGCCGTAGTGGCGCTTGCCGTTGGAGCTCGGGTCGACACTGCCGCCCGTCGCGGTCCAGGTCACGCCGACGTCCGCGCTGTCGCCCGTAGCCGTGAAGCCGACCGCCAGGAAGTCCTGGGTTTGATTCGGCTGGAGCGTCACGTTCTGTGGGGAGACAACGAACTGCGTGATTGTGGATCCTGGACCGGTGACTGCGATTGGCTTTTCGCAGCCGAATACGAAGGCGACCGTCAGGAAGGCCGCCCACGTCGGCGACGGTTTTAGGCGCGCCAACCGGCTCGCCAGCTTATGCATGAATGTCATGGCACGCCCCCGCTGATGGAAAAAAGACCGGGCCGCCAACGTCGACCCGTGTTCGGGATCGCTGGCGGCCCGGCGAGCGTAGCGGATTGAAACCGCGTTAGCCCCGTGGCTCTGCGTCACCGCCTTTCGACGGCTTTGCTCTGAGCAGCGTGCGAGCGCAAACTAGGGCGACGTGCACGCGCGAATCCGTGACGCGCGTCATGCTCCGCAGTGGGGTTGCGTCGACGCCCCGAATGACTCCCGAAACCACGAGCCACCCGGCCCCGCCGGGACGCCGTATCGGGAGGCCCGCGCAGCTGTAACGGCCCTGCTACATGGCACCCGACTCGCCCCCTCGCCACAGGCCGCAAACGCATAGCGGTCATGGCATTAACCTCGACAGCCCGCCCGCATGGGTCCTGCTGAACATTGGGGCGCAATAGCGGGGAGTTCAGGGTGAAACTGGCGGTCTTCACGAGCAAATATCCAGCTCGCGTCGCCACGTTCTTCGAGCGCGACATGCGGTCGCTGCTCGAGGCGGGCGTCGAGATCGACGTGTTCCCGATCTACCCGCTCGACCAGCGCATGTGGCGCTACGCGCAGCCGCTGCTCGACGCCGCGGTGCTGCCGCGCGAGCGGGTGCATCATCTCGGCTTCGCCAAGAGTCTCGGTCGCCTGGTCGCCCCCCCGCGCCGCGGGCTCGGTCGCTTCCTGCGCGATGCCGGCGCGGTGAGCGCGGCGGCGCTGCGCTACGGGCCAGTGTCGCTCGCGAAAACGGCGTACGTGCTGCCCAAGGCCTGGGCCGCCGCCGCGCGGTACGCCGATCGTTACGACCACGTGCTGGGTTATTGGGGGAACTACGCGGGCACCTGCGCTTACCTGTTCCACCGCCTGCAGCGGCGGCGCGTCCCCTTCTCGCTCTGGGTGCACGCCGGCACGGATCTCTACTTCCGACCCGCGTACCTGCGCCAGAAGCTCGAGTACGCCGACAACATCATTACGTGTTGCGACTTCAACCGCTCGTTCATGCTGGAGCGCTATCGCGACGTGGCCCAGCGCCTCGCTCCCAAGATCCATGTGTGCTACCACGGCCTTGACCTCCCGGTGTTCCCCTTCCGCCCGGACGGCCGTCCGCCCGCCACGGTGATCGCCGTCGGTCGGCTCGCCCGCGACAAGGGGTTCGCCTATCTGCTGCGCGCGGTCGCCGTACTCGCGAGCCGCGGCGTGGCGGTCGCACTCGAGATCGTGGGCGACGGCGAGGAGCGCGGTGCGCTCGAGCGTCTCACGCGCCGGCTCGGGCTCGGCGACCGGGTGGCGTTCCGGGGCTGGGTCAGGTTCGACGAGGCCCGCGCCCGCATGGCCGGGGCGACCATGCTGGTGCACCCGTCGGATCGCCTGGGCGACGGCCTTCCCAACGTGCTGCGCGAGGCCATGGCGCTCGGCACACCGGTCATTGCCTCGCGCGTGGCCGGCATTCCGGAAGCGCTGGACGGCGGGTGCGGAGTCCTGGTCCCGCCGCGCGACGTCGGCGCCCTCGCGGACGCGATCGCGACGCTGCTGGGCGATGCCGGGCTGCGCCGCGCCGTGGCCGAGGGCGCGCGGCGCCGCACCGAGCAGCAGTTCGACATGGTCCGCACCGGAGCGCGACTCGCCGAGCTGCTCCGCCGCCCCGCGCCGGGCGCCCCCCCCTCCCCCTCCCCCTCCGTCCCGGAGCCGGCGAATGCCGCTCCGGTCCTGTCCGCAAATCCCGGATGACCGTGTCCGTGCATCCCCTGACCGACGAGGAGCGCCACGCGCGTTTCATTCTCGAGCTGCTGCTCGACGACCCGGCGGGCGCGGGACCCGCCCTCGACGGGCCCGACTGGCCGCTGCTCGGCCGGCTGGCGCAGCGACACGCCGTGCTGGTCCGAGTCGCCGACCGGCTCGCGGACCTCGGGGTTCCCGTGCCTGCCGCGTTCGCGGCGCTTGCCGAGCGGGAGCGCGAGCGGGGCCGCGCGACGCTCGACCTGCTGCGCCTGGTGCACGCGGCCTCCATCCGGCACCGCATCACGTGGATGGCGCCCAAAGTGCCGCAGCGCTATCCCGACGTGGGCGACGACCTGGATCTCCTCGTCTTCACCCCGGACTCGAGCGTCGACCGGCTCATCCTGGAAGGCATTCCCGTCACCCGCGAGCGGGCATCGCTTGCGAACCGGCTGTCTGGCAGCACCGTCTACACGGTGGTCGGAGCCATCGCGCCCGGGCTGGTGGTCGACATCCATCACGGTCGCGTTGGGCCCGCCGGCCAGCACGTCGCGTTCGCACGCGCGCTCGCTTCCCACGGACAGCGTCAGGTGCTCGGCGGGACCGAGCTGTGCGTGCCGGCGCCCGAGGACCAGCTGGTGCTGCAGGGCCTCGAAAAGGTGGCGGGGCGACGCTCGTTCCATCTCTGCGACGTGCTCCAGACCGTCGCCGTGCTGCGCCGCCCGCGCCTCGACTGGGACCGGGTGGTCGCGACCGCCAGGGCCCATGGGGGTTGGGACGGCCTGAGCTGCTACCTCCACTATGTGGACGAAGCGTACGCGCGGCTCGTCGGGCGCGAGCTCCTGGCCCCGGAGCAGCGCCGCACGCTCACGCTCCGCGGCTGGGGCCACGCGAACCTGCGCGAAGCCGGATTCCTCTTCCCCGCCGTGCGCGTGACCGGCCGGCTGCACGGCTCCCAGCTCGGTCGCTCGCTGGGACAGGCGGAGTGGAACACCGCGCTGAGACTCAGTCTCTGGCCCTTCGCCGTAGTCGGCACCCGGCTCGCACAGGCGCGCCCATGGTGAGCGATACACTGCTGCGGCTGTATCATCGCCTGCCGGCCCCGGCTCGGTCCGCGGCCGCGACGGTGCGCGGCTTCTACCTGCGCGCGTGGCGCTACGGCGCGGACTTCGAGCGCCTGGTCCATGCCGCGCTTGCCCGCGAGCGCTGGACGCCCGAGCAATGGAAGGCCTGGCAGGACGAGCGTCTCTCCGCCCTGCTGGAGCGTGCGGCGACGCACGTGCCGTTCTACCGGGAGGCCTGGCGCGCGCGGCGGCGCGCCGGCGATCACGCCTCCTGGGACCGGCTCGAGCACTGGCAGGTTCTCGAGAAGCAGACGCTGCGTGACAACCCCGGGGCGTTTCTGGCGGACGACCGTGCCGGGCGCGGTCTCTTCCGCGAGCACACCAGCGGCACGAGCGGGGTCCCGCTCTCCATCGGGAAGAGCCGCGGCATGCTGCGCGAGCTGTACGCGCTCGCCGCGGCGCGCACGCGGCGCTGGTACGGGGTGCTCCCCGGCGACCGCACGGCCCGCCTGGGCGGCCAGCTCGTCGCCTCGTTCGCGCAGCGCCGCCCGCCGTTCTGGGTATGGAATGCGGCAGCGCGAGAGCTCTACATGTCCACGTTCCACCTCGCGCCCGAGCACGTCCGTCACTATCTCGATGCACTGGTGCGCTACCGCGTCGTGTGCCTCACCGGGTACACCTCCTCGCTCGTGGCGCTCGCACATGAGGTGCTGCGGGCCGGCCGGGTCGACCTCCGAATGAAGGTCGTCGTGACGAGCGCCGAACCGCTCGGCGAGGATCAGCGGGCGGCCATCGAGGCGGCGTTCGGCTGCCCGGTGCGCGAGACGTACGGCATGACCGAGAACGTGGCGGCGGCGAGCGAGTGCGAAGCCGGACGCCTGCACCAATGGCCCGAGATGGGCGTGATCGAGGCACGGGACGAGGAGTTCATCTGCACGGGACTGATCAACGACGCCATGCCGCTGATCCGGTACCGGCTGGGCGACCGCGGCCGCCTCGCGCCGGCCGGCGCCACCTGCCCGTGCGGGCGGACGCTGCCCGTGATCGCGGCCATTGAAGGACGCACCAGCGACCTGCTGGTGACGTCGGACGGGCGTCGCATCTTCTGGATGAACCCCGTCCTGTACGGGCTCCCGGTGCGCCAGGGCCAGATCGTCCAGGAGTCCATTCGCCGCATCCGGGTCCGCTTCATCCCGACGCCCGCCTTTAGCGACGGCGCCGGCCAGACCCTCGTCGCCCGGATCCGTGACCGGCTTGGCGACGTGGACGTGGTGCTCGAGCCGGTGGCGGAGCTGCCCCGGACGGCCGCCGGAAAGGTCCGCGCCATCGTCGGTAACGTCGAGTGGGCACCGTCATGACCGCGACGCCGCTGCCGTTCGTGTCCGTCGTCGTGCCCTGCCTGAACGAGGAGCGGTACGTCGCCGCCTGCCTCGACTCCATCCTCGCGACCACGTATCCGGCCGACCGGCTGGAGGTCCTGATCGTGGACGGGATGAGCGAGGATCGTACCCGGCCCATCGTCGCCGCGTACGCGAAGCGCCACCCGGCGGTGCGATTGATCGACAACCCGAGCCACATCACGCCCACCGGGCTCAACGCCGGCATCCGGGCGGCGCGGGGCGACGTCATCGTGCGAATGGACGCCCACGTCGTCTATCCGCCCGACTACCTCGCCCTCTCGGTGGCCGCGCTGCAGCAGACGGGCGCCGACAACGTGGGCCCCGTGATCGTGACGCGTCCGGCCGACGGCCACGCGGTGGCCCGGGCCATCGCGGTCGCGCTGTCGCATCCCTTCGGGGTCGGCAATTCCCACTTCCGCATCGGCAGCCGCGAGCGTCGCTGGGTCGACACGGTGCCTTTCGGCTGCTTCTACCGCAGCGTGTTCGACCGGGTCGGCATGTTCGATGAGGAGCTGCCCCGCAACCAGGACGACGAGTTCAACCACCGGCTCGCCACGCACGGAGGGCGCGTGCTGCTCGAGCCGCGACTGGTCGCGTACTACTATGCCCGCGGGTCCATCCGGCAGGTCGCCCGCATGTGGTATCAGTACGGCTACTTCAAGCCGCTGGTCGCGCGCAAGGTCGGCCGCGTGATGACGCTGCGCCAGCTCGTGCCGGCGTGCTTCGTGCTCGGCCTGGCCGGAACCGGCGCCCTGAGCGGCTGGTTTCCCCTCGCCCGCGTGGCGTTCGGCGCCCTGGCCCTGGCCTACGCGGCCCTGGCGGTCGGCTGCGGGCTCGCCGCCGCCCGCAAGCAGGGCGTGGCGTGCGCGCTTATGCTGCCTTTCATCTTCGGGGCCATTCATACGAGCTACGGCGTCGGGTTCCTGCAGGGCGTGGCGCACCACCTGTTGGGCCTGGGCCGGCGGCGGCGCGACCACGCCGCCTTGGCGCTCACCCGCTGACGCGCGCCAGCGCGATGTCCCTGCGCCTCCGCTATGCCCGGGTCGCCGACTGGCCGCCGCTCGCCTGGCTGGCCCGGTGCACCGCGTCCGACCGCGAGATCGAGGTCCTGCACGGCGATCTCGTCGAGGTCACGCCCGACTGGTTCTGCGAGGCTGTGTGGACGGGCGACTACGAGGCCGCCGATTTCGACAAGAGCGACGTCGTGTTCGGGTCCGGTGCCCGGGTGCGCGGGGAGCGCGCCACTTTCGTATCGGCGTCCTCGACGGTCGATCGGCTGCACGCGTTGGAGCTGTCCGATGGCGCATGGGTGTCGAACTCGCTCGCCTGTCTGCTTGCCACCGCCCGGGCGGGCGTCGACCCGCTCTACGCGCGCTACTTCGAGGACTTTCGCACCGTGCGCGACGGTTTGATCCGATACCGGCCGTCGCTCTTGACCACTCGCGGCGCCGTTCGCCTGACCTACTACCGTAATCTCGAATGGGATGGTCGTCGGCTCCGCTCCGTGAGCAAGCCGGCCCCGGTACGCACGCTCGACTCCTTCTGGCGGTACCGCACGTTCCTCAGTCAGTCGCTGCGGTCCCTCGCCGACAACATGGCCGACCGCCGCCGGCGACGGCCGTTCACGTTCCTGGGCACGATCTCCACCGGCTACGACTCGGCCACCGCGGCGGTCCTGGGACGGGAGGTCGGGTTGTCCGAGGCGATCACCGTGAACCGGTCGCGCAGCGGCGCCGCGGACGCAGGCGTAGAGCTCGCCGCCCGGCTCGGTCTGACGACGCACGTCGTCGAGCGGGACGCGTGGCGACGGAGCCCATTCCCGGAGGTCCCCTTCCTCGCGTCCGACGCCAAAGGAGAGGACGTGTATTTCAAGGGCGCCGAGTCGCGCCTCGCCGGCCGGGTGCTGCTCACGGGCTTTCATGGCGACGGCGCCTGGTCCCGAGCGCCCCATCGATTGAACGGCGACATCGTCCGCAAGGACCAGTCGGGCCTGTCGCTGTCCGAGTACCGCTTGTGGATCGGGTTCCTGCATTGTCCGGTGCCGTTCATCGGCATCCGGCAGGCCGCCGCCATCACCGCCATCAGCCGCTCGCCCGAAATGGCCCGCTGGGACTGGCCGTCGGGCAACAGCCGGCCGATCTGCCGTCGCATCCTCGAGGAGGCCGGGCTGCCGCGCCACGGCTTCGGCCTCGAGAAGCGGGCGGCGTCCGTCCTGTTGTTCGACGAGGGATTCCTGACCCCGGACTCACTCGTCGACTATACGGCCTGGTTGGCGGAGCGCGCCGGCGATGCGCACGGGCCGGCGCGCCGTCCGGCCGAGGCCCTGTGGCGTCTATGCGGTCGCCTGGTGGCGCCGCTCGCCCACGTCACCCCGCAGCGTTGGTCCCGGGTGCGGGCGGTCCTGGGCCGTGTGGTCGAGATGAGCCGGCGAGAGCGGTTGTTCCGCTACGTCTTCCCGTGGGCCCTGGCCCGTGCGCAACGCCGTTACGAGCCCGGGCTCGAGGCTTAGTCCCCGATCTCCACGCCGACCCCCTCGCGCCGCAGCTTGCCGAGCAGCCACGCCTGCACCCGCGCGGTGACCTCGACGACGCCGTCCACCTGCGCTTCGGCCAGCACTTCGGAGTCGCGGTGCAGCGCGGCGAGCAGCTTCCCATCCCCCACGGGCACGCGGATACGCGCGATAGGACGGAGCGCTTGGGCGGAGGTACGGAGCGCGGAGCGCAGCCCGTCTACCCCACCGGAAGTCGGAACGCGGAACGCGGAACGCAGAACAGTGGATGTCAACAGGGCGTGGGGGTATTGCTCTCGAACCCGGGTCAGAAACGCGTCAGCATCGGGCAGCAAATCGGCTTTGTTGAACACGTAGATCACGCGCTTGCGCTCGACGTCTACATCGCTGTTCCGCGTTCCGCGTTCCGCGTTCCGCATTTCGTTGTCCACGACCTCCGCCTGCTCTTCCCATGTCGGGTGTGAGGCGTCGATCACATGCAGCAGCAGATCCGCCGCGCGCGCCTCCTCGAGCGTGGCGCGGAACGAAGCCACCAGGTGATGCGGCAGCTTGCGGATGAACCCCACCGTGTCGGTCAGCCGGAAGCGGTAGCCTCCGCCCACGTCGACTTCCCGCGTCAACGTGTCGAGCGTGGCGAACAGCCGGTCCTCCACCAGGATGTCGGCTCCCGAGAGCGCCCGCAGCAGACTCGATTTGCCGGCGTTGGTGTAGCCGACCAGCGCGGCGCTGGGCAGGTCGCGGCGTCCCTGGCGCTGGTTGGCGCGATGGTGCGCGACTTCCTCGAGGCGCCGCTTCAGGTTGGAGATCTTACGCCGGATCACCCGCCGGTCCGTCTCGAGCTGGGTCTCGCCCGGCCCGCGCAGTCCGATGCCGCCGCGGATGCGCGAGAGGTGGGTCCACATCCGCGTGAGGCGCGGGAGCAGGTACTCGAGCTGCGCCAGCTCGACCTGCATCTTCGCCTCGGCCGAGCGCGCGCGGGTCGCGAAGATGTCGAGAATCACCTCGGTGCGATCCATCACCCGCACCGCGAGCGCCTTTTCCAGGTTCGACCCCTGCACCGGCGACAGCGCCTCGTCGAACAACAGCAGCGTCGAGCCGGTGTCCTGGAGCACGCCCTTCAGCTCGTCGACCTTCCCCTGCCCGAGGTAGAACGTGGGACTGGGGGCTTCAACGCGCTGGTGGGTCCGCCCCACCACCTCGGCACCCGCCGTGTCGGCGAGCCGGCCGAGCTCGTCGAGATGGTCGTCCAGCTGCGCCGCGTCCAGCGAGCCCTTGCGCGGCGCACCGACCAGGAACGCGCGCTCGACCGGCGGCTGGACGTCGATTAGTTGTCGGATCTGACCTGGCTCCTCGTCATGTGCTACTCTAATCTATTTCAATAACTTCATCAGCGGCACGTTCCCCGTGCCCGTCAATCCCACCGTCTTGGCCCCCAGCGGGGTATCGAGGAACACTCGACCCGTCACGCCGTATGCGAGGGCCCGCCGCGTGAGCAGCGCCTTCGCGCCCGCCCCGATGCCGGCCCAGGCGAACCGCACGGGGACGATCACCCGGCTGTGATTGGTGGGCGACAAGTCGAGCGGCCGGTCCAGCAGCGCGTCGCCGAAGTGCGTGCCCTCGAGATCGATGCCCACTTCGAGTCGCGTCGAGCGCAGCCGGTAGTCGTTCGGGTTCCAGACGTCGAACACCAGATCGAACGTGCCGCCGGTGAGCCCGAGGCCGGTGACGTCGATCTCCTGAAGCGTCAGATCGGGCTCGGTGAACGAGAGATGGCCGAGGGTCGCGCAGGCGAGGCACAACCAGACCACAGGAAACGGGAAACGGGACACGGGAAACGAGCGTCTCGTCACGTTTCCCCTTTCCCCTTTCCCGTTTCCCGCTTCAGGTTCTCCCACCACTCGATCCGTTTCTTGATCTCTTTCTCGTATCCGAACTCACTCGGCTCGTACCAGTTCTGCCCCCGCAGCACCTCCGGCAGGTACTCTTGCGGCACGTAGGCATCCGCGAAGGCGTGGGCGTACTGATACCCCGCCCCATAGCCCAGGTCCTCCATGAGCTTGGTCGGCGCATTGCGGATGTGCAACGGCACCGCCTCGGACGGATGTTGCCGCGCCGCCTCCATCGCCCGGTCGAACGCGACGTACACACGGTTCGACTTGGGCGCGGTGGCGAGATACACGACCGCCTCGGCGAGGGCGAGCTCTCCCTCGGGCGAGCCGAGAAAGTGGTAGGCCTCCTTGGCCGCGAGCGCGACGGACAGGGCGCGCGGATCCGCCAGCCCCACGTCTTCGGCGGCGATGCGCACCACGCGGCGGGCGACATACAGCGGATCCTCGCCCCCCGCCAGCATCCGCGCCAGCCAGTACAGCGACCCCTCCACGTCCGACCCGCGCACGGCCTTGTGGAGGGCGGAGATGAGGTTGAAGTGCTGCTCGCCGGATTTGTCGTAGGCGGGGAGAGGCTTCTCGAGGACGGACACAACGAAGTCGCGGGAGAGGGGACGTGGGACGGGGGACGAGGAGTTCCCGACGTGCTGCCCGATCGCTTCCAAAGCGTTCAGCGCTCGCCGCGCGTCCCCTTGGGCGTATTGAACGAGCCCATCAAGAGCCTCGCTGGACAGCAGCGGCACGCGTCCGTCGTCCCCCGTCCCCCGTCCCACGTGCGCCACCGCGCGTTCGATCACAGCCCGTATGTGGGCATCGGTGAGCGGCTCGAACACGAACACCCGGCAGCGCGACAGCAGCGGTGCCGTCAGCTCGAAACTGGGGTTCTCGGTGGTGGCGCCGATCAGCGTGATGACGCCGTTCTCGACCCAAGGAAGAAACGCGTCCTGCTGCGCCCGGTTGAAGCGGTGGATCTCGTCGCAGAACAGGATCGTGCCGCGTCCCTCGTACTTGAGCCGGTCCTCGGCTTGCTTGATGATTTCGCGCACGCGCGCCACCCCCTCGGTGACCGCGGAGAACGGCTCGAAGTGGCGGTCGGTGTGGTTCGCGATCAGGCGAGCGAGCGTGGTCTTGCCGGAGCCGGGCGGGCCCCAGAAGATGCACGACCCCACGTCGCCACGGCGAATCAGCTCGCCCAGCGCCTTGCCGGGGCCGAGCAGGTGCTCCTGGCCGAGGAACTCCTCGAGCCGCGTCGGGCGCATGCGGGCGGCGAGGGGCTCGGGGGAGCGGGAAAAGAGGGTGGGGTCAGACACTCATGGCCTCTTCATCCACAGCCACCTCGTCATCCCGTGCCCGCTCGGGTAGACCAACCCGGGGCCATGCCCCGAGGCTCACCGAAACACCAACGTCCCTGCCGCGGCTCGGCCGCGCGGTGCCAGGGGCGGGTCGCGTTATTCCCTGGGCCATGGGCCCGGGGTTGGTCCACCCGCACCACCACTCGACGGGCGATGGAGGTCACGACACCCTCGCCAGCACGAGCTTGGTGACATAGAACGCTGCCGCCCCGGCGAAGAAGGCACCGGGAAGCTTCCAGCCGTGCTTCCCCTGGAATTCGGGGACTAGGTTGGATGCGGCCACGTAAATCGTAACGCCTGCTGACAACGCGAGCCCGTGGACCACCAGGAAGGAAAGCTGGTCCGTGAACACGACCCCCGCGAGCGTCGCGCCGCCCAGCATCGCCGCCGCCGTGATCGCCTGCCCGCGGGAGCGCCCGCCTGCCAGCATCAGGCTCGACACCGTCACGCCTTCCGGCAGCTTATGAAGGAAGATCGCGATGAACACCATGACGCCGAGCGCCGGCCGCACCAGAAAGGCGCTGGCGATGGCCACGCCGTCGAAAAACGTATGCAGCAACAGGCCCACCAGAGCCGACGTGCCGGCCACGCGGTTGACGGCGTGCGTCTCCTCGCCAAAGTGGAAGTGGGGCGTGAGCGTATGCTGCGTGAGGTGCACCGCGAGATACCCCGCGAGCACCAGCCCTGGGGCCGCCGCGCCCGAACGGGCGAACGCCTCGGGGAGCAGCTCCACCAAAGCGACTGCCAGCATGAATCCGGCTCCGAACGCCACGAAGTGCTCGATCAGCGCCAGCTCGCGCGCCGCGCGTCGGGTCACCGCGAGGGCGCCCGCGACGTTCCCCAGGGCCGCTACCAGGGCGTACAGCAGCGCGCTAGACACGAGCGAGCAGCTGCTCCCGCGTGTTGCGCGTGGGGTCGTCGAGCACGTCGGCGAGCAGCCGCGCCAGCGTCTCGCCCACCTCGGGGCCGGGCCGCACCCCTGCCGCGATGAGGTCGTCTCCGGTGATGGCCAGGTCCTTCAGGGTCAGGGGATCCTTGGCGGCGCGGATCGACGACACGACCTTGGGCAGGCGGGACACGGGAAACGGGAAACGGGAAACGTTCAGTCCCGGTAGCAGTACCAGCAGATCATCCGAGTACTCGCCCACCTGCGACAGCCATTTCCGGACCTCTGGAAGGTGCTTCGGATCAGGATACTTGTCCCGCCATTGACCAATCACCCGTCCACGTTCGATGTCTTTGTTCGAACTCTTCAGACGCGTCAGCACCGAAGCGGGATCCGAAGCTAGGTATGCGGTCACGAGCACCGGATCGCGGGGCAGCCTGTCCACGTTTCATCCTCGCCGCCCCCACATCGATCCACAGGGCGAGCAGCTTGGAGACACGGCCCGCCGTCCGGATCCCCTTGAACCACTCGCCTCGCACCCGCTCGGCCGAGAGCTGCGACAGGCCTTGGGCGTTGGCCTTCGCGGCCTCCAGCGTGCCCGCGTGGATGCGGAAGTCGAAGCGCGCGCTGAAGCGCAACGCCCGCAGGATCCGGAGATAGTCCTCCTGGAACCGCCAGTTCGCGTCGCCCACCGAGCGGATCAGCTTCTTGGCCAGGTCGCCCGCGCCCTTGAAGGGGTCGCGCCACTCGTGTCGGATCGGATGGTAGGCGATCGCGTTGATCGTGAAGTCGCGGCGCGCGAGGTCGTCGGTGAGCGAGACGCCGAACTCCACCACGGCGTGCCGGCCGTCGGTGCGGATGTCCCGGCGGAACGTGGTGACCTCGTGGGCCCGGTTGTCCCGGTCGAGCACCGCTACGGTGCCGTGCTCGATCCCCACCGGGACCGTGCGCTTGAACAGGCGCCTGACCGCTTCCGGCGGGGCCGCCGTCGTGAGATCGAAGTCGTGGTTCTCGAGCCCGAGCAGATTGTCGCGGATCGCGCCGCCCACGCACCAGGTTTCGAAGCCGGCGTCCTCCAGCGTCCGTGCAACGCGGAGCACTTCGGCCGGGATGGGCAAACGGTCCGGAAACGTCATCCGGAGCGGAGTCGGTTCACCCGCACAACACACTCCCTCCGTTCACGTTGAGGATCTCGCCCGTGATGTGCCGCGCCAGATCGGAGCAGAGAAACACGATCGGGCCGGCGATGTCCTCGGCGCTCGCGACCCGCCCCAACGGGATCGTGTCCTCGATCTCCCGCCTCCCCTCTCCCGTGTCGCGCCCGTACGGCTGCGCCGACATCTCCGTCTCGACCCATCCGGGCGCCACGCAATTCACGTTGATCTGACGCGGGGCGAGCTCCACGGCGAGGGACTTGGTGAGCGCGATGACCGCGCCCTTGGTCGCGGCGTAATCGGCGTGAAACGCCTCGCCCCGCTGCCCCGCCGTGGACGAGACCAGCACCACCTTGCCACCGTCGGGCAGCAGTGGAACACCGGCGCGGCACACGTACAGCACGGCGTCCAGATTGACGCGCATCGTGACATCCCACTGCGCGTCGGTCATGCGCTCGAGCGCTACCTCGTCGGGTGGCCAGATGCCGTGGTTCACGATCAGCAGGTCCAGCCCGCCGAGCGCCTCCGCTGCCGCGGCCACCGCGCGCTGCGCCGCGGCGGAGTCTCCCAGGTCACCTCCGATGGCGACCGCCCCTCCCTGCCCTCCACCGCCCTCCACCGCCCCGACCGTTTCTTCCGCGTCCGCTCGCCGGCTCCTGTAGCCAACCGCCACCCTGCAGCCCGCCCGGGCGAGCAGCACTGCTGTCGCCCGGCCGATGCCGCGGCCGCCACCCGTCACAAACGCGCGCTTCGCCGCGAGATCGATCACCCCACCCCCAGCTGGGCCTCAACGATCCCGCAGATCACATGCTCGATCGCCAGATGCAGCTCCTGGATATGGGAGGTCTCATCGGCGGGGATGACGAGCGCGTCGTCGACCAGGCGCCGCGCCGCGCCGCCGCCCTTGCCGAGCAGCGCGACCACCCGCACGCCCTTGGCGCGCGCCGCCTGGGCCGCGCGCAGCACGTTCGCGCTCTCACCGCTGGTCGAGTGCAGCACGAGCAGGTCGCCGGGCCGCACCAGCGCCTCCACCTGCCGGGCAAAGACGGCCTCGAACCCCAGATCGTTGCCGCACGCGGTGAGCAGTGACGTGTCGGTGGTCAAGGCGACCGCGGGAAGCGCCCGCCGGGTCCGTGCGTAGCGGACCACGTACTCCGCCGCCACGTGCTGGGCGTCGGCGGCGCTGCCGCCGTTTCCCGCGAACCAGAGCGTGCCGCCGCCGCGCAGCGTGTCGACGTAGTGGGCGGCCAAGCGCGCGATGTCGGCGGCGTGCTGCTCGGCCACGCGGGAGGCGAGCGCCGCCAGGCCGGCCAGGCCGACCCGCGCCTGCTCCGCCGGGGTCACCCGGCGACCGCCCGCACCAGCGCTGGCAGATCGGCGTGCGGTCCGGCGGCGCCCCGCTCCTCCAGCGCCGTCCCCACCACCACGAAGTCCGCTCCCGCTCCCCGGGCGGCCCGCACCTGCTCCGCGCTCCGGATGCCACCTCCCACGAACAGGGTCAGGCCCGGCACGCCCTCGCGACAGGCGCGGATCACTTCGGCCGACACGGGCCGCGGGGCGCCGCTCCCCGCGTCCAGGTAGATGGCCTGCATGCCGATGAGACGTGCCGCGGTGGCGTGCGCCCGCGCCAGCTCCGGCTTGTCGGCAGGGAGCGGGCGCGTTTGGCTCACCGCCTCCACGCTCGTAACCCGTCCCCCGTCGACCAGGATGTAGCCGGTCGAGAGCGTGGGCACGGCGTGACGCGTCAGGAATGGGACGGCGCGCACGTGCTCTTCGATCAGGTACTGCGGGTTACGCCCGGACACGAGCGAAAGGAAGAGGATGAGATCGACTTCCTGCGTGAGCTGCAGCGCGGAGCCGGGGAACAGCGCCACGGGCAGCCCCGCGGCCGCCTGCCGGATCGCCCGTGCCACCAGCTCCGTGTCCTGCGTGCCGTCGAAGGAAGAGCCCAAGAGGATGCCCGCGGCGCCGGCGGCGCGCGCCGCCCGCGCCACGGTCGCGGCGTCCCCGGGCCCGGTACGACTCGGGTCCACCAGCACCAGCAGGCCCGGTCCCGCCCCGAGCGGCGTCACGACCCGGAGGCGGCTCCCACGCGTCCCGCGAGCGGAGCGAGCCCGGCCACGTCGGCTTCGGCCTGGGCCTCGAACGCGTAGGTGACGAATGCATCGGCCGCCAGCAGGTCGAGCGCCAGCTCGCGCCCGCCCGCGGGTCGGCCCGCAACCCGAGCCAGCAGGCGCTGCCCCAGCAGGGCCAGGTGATCGGGGAGCGGCAGGTCGGCGTCGATCACGGCCGCCGCGAGGCGGGGGCGCAGCATGTCGGGCGGCGCGGGACGGCGCGCCTCGAGCCAGGCGAGCAGCTCGCGCCGGGTCATCGTGCGAGCAACCGTTGCACGATGGCCGCCGTCTGCTCGCGGGTCTGGCCCAGCTTGGCGGGATCGCCTGCGCCCGCGGACGCGAAGTGCGGGCGACCGCCCCCCTTGCCGCCCGAGACGGCCGCCAGGGCGGCCGCGATGTCGCCGGCCTTCACGCCCTGCGCCACCAGGTCGTCGGTCACGCCCACGTGGATCCCCGGTCGCTCGCCGTTGGTGAACAGCACGGACACCGCGCGCCGATGGCTGGCCCGGAACGCGTCCATGACAAGGCCGATCTGGTCGCGGTCGCTGAGCGTGCTCTCGTCCACGTAGAGCTCCACGTCGCCGATCCGCTCCACGCTTCCCGTTTCCCGCTTCCCGCCTCCCGTCTTGAGCAGCTCCTCCACGCGCTTCTCCAGCTTCTTGTTTTCTTCCAGCAGCTGCTCGATGCGCCGCACCAGATGCTCGGGCTGCGTCTTGAGCGCGCCCGCCGCGTCCTCGAGCTCCCCCTCGAGCTTGCGGATCAGAGCGTACGCCCCCGGCCCGGTGACGGCTTCGATGCGCCGCACTCCCGCCGCGGCCCCCGTTTCGTGGGTGAACCGGAACAAGGCGATCTGCCCGGTGCTGGGCACGTGCGTACCGCCGCACAGCTCGAGCGACACGCCCCCCACGTCCACCACGCGCACGATGTCGCGGTACTTCTCGGTGAAGAACGCCATCGCGCCCGCGGCGATCGCCTGCTTGTACGTCATCTCGCGCGTGGTGACCGGCAGGTTCTCCCACACATGGCGGTTCACCTCTTCCTCGATCCGGGCGAGCGTCGGGTCGTCCACCGGCCCGTGATGCGCGAAGTCGAAGCGCAGCCGCTCGGGAGCCACGACCGAGCCCTGCTGGCGCACGTGGGGCCCGAGAATTCTGCGCAGCGCCGCGTGCACCAGATGCGTGGCGGTGTGGTTGCGCTCGATGTTCTTGCGGCGCGGCTCGTCGACCTGGGCCAGGACCGGCGTGGGCTCGAACGCGTCCGCGAAATGCCCCACGACCGCGCTCATGCCGTCCACCTGCTCCACGCTCTCGACGTCGAGGGTCCACCCCTCCCCTTTCACCTGCCCCGTATCACTGACCTGCCCGCCCGACTCGGCGTAGAAGGGATTCTCCTGGAGGACGAGCTCCACCACGTCGCTCGTCTGCCGAAACCTGAGGACGTCGGTTTCGGCCGCGGTCGTGTCGTAGCCCACCCATTTCTGTTTGGCCCGGGGCTTCACGGTGCGCCATTCGCCGCTCCGCTGCACCGGCACGGCGCCCTTTCCCGAGCGTCCCCCTTTGCTCCGCTCCAGCGCCTCGAGCGAGCGGGTGCGCTGTTTGCCCAGCTCGCGCTCGAAGCCCGCCACGTCGACCGTCTGACCCCGCTCCGCAGCGATGAGCTGCGTGAGATCGATCGGGAACCCGTACGTGTCGTACAGCTTGAACGCCTCCGCGCCGGAGAGCCGCTTGGCGTCCCTGAGCTGCTCCAGCCGCTCCAGGCCGCCCTCGATCGTGTCGAAGAAGCGCTCCTCCTCGGCACGCGTCACGCTCTCGAGGTGGGTGCGCTTCTGGACCAGCTCGGGGTATACGCTCCCCATCACGCCGCCCACCGCGTGCACGAGATGCACCAGGGTCGGCTCGCGGCGCCCCAGCAGCCAGGCATGCCGCACCGCCCGGCGCAGAATGCGACGCAGCACGTAGCCGCGTCCCTCGTTGGACGGGTACACGCCGTCGGCCAGCAGGAACGCGACCGCCCGCGCGTGGTCGGCGAGCACCCGATACGAGGCTCCCGCGGGCCCCGGGTCGTATCGCTTGCCGATCACTTCACCCGCCCGCTCGATGATCGGAGCGAACAGATCGGTGTCGAAGTTTGACGGCACGCCTTGCATCACGGCGGTGATGCGCTCCAACCCGGCCCCCGTGTCGACTGAGGGAGCGGGGAGCGGGACGCGCGAGCCGTCGGGCTGCTGGTCGAACTGCATGAACACGAGATTCCAGATCTCGAGTAGCTCACCTTCCTCGCTCAACCGCACGAGCTCGTCGAGCGGGAGCTCCCGTTTCCCCTTTCCCGTTTCCCCTGTCCCGCGGATATCGACGAGGATCTCCGAGCACGGACCGCACGGCCCGGTGTCGCCCATCTGCCAGAAGTTGTCTTTGTCGCCGAGCCCGTAGATGCGCCCGTCGGGCATGCCCGTCACCTCGCGCCACAGCCGGCGGGCGTCGTCGTCGCTGTGGTGGACGGTGACGTACAGTCGCCCGGGGTCGATCCCCAGCCAGTCCTTCCCGGTCACCCACTCCCAGGCGTAGGCGATTGCTTCCTTCTTGAAGTAGTCGCCGAAGGAGAAGTTGCCGAGCATCTCGAAGAAGGTGTGGTGGCGGGCGGTGTGGCCCACCTGCTCCAGGTCGTTGTGCTTGCCGCCGGCGCGCACGCACTTCTGGCAGGTGACGGCGCGGGTATAGTCGCGCCGCTCGAGCCCCTGGAACACTCGCTTGAACTGCACCATGCCGGCGTTGGTGAACAGCAAGGTGGGATCGTCCGCCGGGACCAGGGGGGAGCTCGGCACCTCGCGATGCCCCCGGGCCGCAAAGAACGCCCCGAACTTGCGGCGGATTTCGGCGGAAGTCATGGGGGAAATATAGCGCGCGCCACGGGGCAACTGAAAGGCGAGCGCGGAGTTACCTGCGGCCGCGCATACCGGGGCCGTGGCCGACCCTGCACCTTGAGCCCCGGGCCGCCGGCCCGGGGTTAACCCACCCTCACTAAGATGGGATACGGTTCGGGTGCCGCTGAAACTGCAGTGCCAGGTACGACCGTGCCGCCCCGACGTTCTCGTCGTGAAAGGGAACCCGCGTAGTAGCCCCGACACCACCGTACTCGCTGCGCGTCAACCCGCGCCGCATAGATCCGCCGCGCAGACTCCGACTTGGAGTGTCTCTTGGAGTGTCTAATGAACGACGCCAAAGGTACGTGCGGCGGGTAACTCACCACGACGTGCACGTGGTCCGACAACACTGCCTGTGCGTGCACGCGCACTCCCCAACGCTGAGCGGCGTCCAGCACCGTGCCTGTCACGACCGCTACATCCGACTTCCGCACCTGCGGTATGCGCCGCCACGTGTGCCACGTGACGTGCGCGTACAGTCCGCAGGCCTTATGAGGTCCCCTCAGCCGCACGCGACGCCCTTCAGGGTGGGTTAACCCCGCGGCGGTGCCGCGGGGTTCGTAAGGACCTACACACCGCCGGGTCCCCCCCTACCCGCACAACTCCTTTACCAGCTCCTTCACCTGCGGACCGGAGTAACCGCGGCGCACCAGAAACGCGAGCAACCGGCGGCGCCGCACCGGCGGCGGCAAGCCGCCTAGTTGACGCGCCCGCTTGGCGGCCGCGGCCCGGGCTTCGACCTGGGGATCGATCCCTTCCTGTTCCAGCGCCCGCCCTACCGCGGCCTCCGCGACCCCGCGCTCCACGCCCTGGGCGAGCAGGTCGGTGAGGATCCGGGCTGGCCCCTTGCCGCGCGTCGCGCGCACGGCGGCGTACTGTTCCGCGAAGCGGCGGTCGTCCAGCAGGCCCCGCGCCGCCAGGCGCTCCAGGGCCGCCCTCACCGCCGCGGGCGGATGCTGCTTCTTGGCGAGCCGCCGCTCCAGATCGCGCCAGGCGTGGGCGCGGCGCGCCAGGGCCCGCAGCGCCGCGCGCTGCGCCGCTTCCACGTCGGCCAGCTCGCTCAGTCGATCGAGCACCGCGGGCGCCAGCGCCGCGCCGACCCGCAGGCCCAGCAGCTCGAGCGCGTCGGCCGGCAATGACGCAAACCGCCCCCTATCCACCTCCACCAGCCGATAGCCCGGCTGGCGCGGATCGGGGGCGATACCGGTGAGAGTCGGCACTCACTCCTCGGGGGCGGAAGCCTCCTCGTCCGCGGCCACGGCGGCGGGCTTTACCCCGAGATGCTCCTTCACCTTCGCTTCGACCTCTGCGGCGAGATCGGCGTGATCCTTGAGATACAGCTTCGCGTTCTCGCGCCCCTGGCCGATCCGCTCCTTGCCGTAGGCGTACCACGCCCCCGACTTCTCGATGATCCCCGCTTCCGCCGCAATGTCCACCAGCAGCGACTCGTGGCTGATCCCCTCGTCGAACATGATGTCGAACTCGGCCTGACGGAACGGCGGCGCCACCTTGTTCTTCACGACCTTCACGCGCACGTGGTTGCCGATGACCACCTCGCGGTCCTTGACGGGTCCGATGCGCCGTACGTCGAGCCGCACCGAGGCGTAGAACTTGAGCGCCCGGCCCCCGGTGGTCGTCTCGGGATTGCCGAACATGACCCCGATCTTCTCGCGCAGCTGATTGATGAACACCACCGCCGTGCGCGACCGGTTGATCGCCCCCGCGAGCTTGCGCAGGGCCTGGCTCATCAGCCGCGCCTGCAGCCCCGGCAGCGAGTCACCCATGTCGCCCTCGATCTCCGCCTTCGGAACGAGCGCCGCGACCGAGTCCACCACCACCACGTCCACCGCCCCCGAGCGCACCAGGATCTCGGTGATCTCGAGCCCCTGCTCGCCCGTGTCGGGCTGGGACACGAGCAGGTTGTCGATATCGACGCCCAGCTTCTTGGCGTATTCGACGTCGAGCGCGTGCTCGGCGTCGATGTAGGCGGCGGCCCCGCCCTGCCGCTGGGAGTGCGCCACCACGTGCAAGGCCAGCGTGGTCTTGCCGCTCGATTCCGGCCCGAAGATCTCCGTCACCCGGCCTCGCGGAATCCCCCCGATGCCAATCGCCGCGTCGAGGTTGATCGCGCCCGTGGGAATCGCCTCCACCCGCACCTGGGGCGAGTCCGCTCCCATCCGCATGATGGCGCCCTTGCCGCACGTCTTCTCGATCTGCGTGATCGCCAGGTTGAGCGCCTTGCGGCGCTCCTCCGTGAGCCTGGGAGCTTCGTTTTCCGCCGCCATGAGTGTCCTCGACATGGGTTGGGAGCCTCCGCGTGAGAGGCCCGAATATATACCGAAGCCCGGGCTAGCGCCACCCGGGGCGGAACGCGTCTGCCACGTGCTCCAGCCGGCCGTCCGTGATCGCGATGCAATCGAACCGATAGATGTCGGCGGGCTTGCCGAAGCGGTCCACCCACACGCGCGCGGCTTTCACCAGCTCACGGCGCTTGGCCCCCGTCACGGCCTCGAGCGCGCTGCCGAACGCGGTCCCACGGCGCGTTTTCACTTCGACAAAGGTGACCAGGTTCCCCTGACGGGCGATCAGGTCGATTTCCGTGTGACCCACCCGGAATCGATGCGCCACGATGTGGCAGCCACGCGACAGGAGGTAACGGATGGCCTGCTCCTCCCCCGCGAGGCCGCGCCGCTGGCGCTCGTCCTTCCATTCCGCCGGATCGCTCCGCAGCCCGCTCTTCACGGGTGCAAACTAATAGCTTCGCCCGGCGCGGGCGAACCATTTCGTTGCGAGTGGTGTGAGTTTGTTGCGAGCCTGGCGGGAGGTTGGGGAGGACGGGGGAGGTTGGGGAGGTTGGGGAGGTTGTCACGTCAGCCGAGCAACCTCCCCCAGCCTCCCCAACCTCCCTAACCTGCTTGTCGATTAGTGCCCGAACACTTTCGTGAGCCCGACGATCCCGCCCGTGATGCTTATGACCACCCAGAGAAACCGCAGGTTGTCGCCCATGCCGGCGCCTTCCTTCGGGACCACCAGCTGATCGCCGTCCTGCACGTTCAGATCGTCGAGGGTGCGCCCCTGCGCGATCGCCTGGGCGAGCTCTTTGCCCTCGAGGAAGCGTTCGCCGCCCCGTTCCAGCCGCATCTTGCCCGGCTTCGAGGTCGGCAGCGTACCTCCGGCTGCCATGAGGGCGTCGGCCACGAGGGCGTCCGCCGGCACGGCATAATAGCCGGGCCGCACCACACCGCCCTGCACCGACACGCGCACCAGGGCGCGGGCCCGCACGGCGGGGCTGCGGAGGTACTGCGACAGCTGTTGCACGAGATAGCTCTGCAGCTCGGAGCGGAGCACGCCTCGGAGCGGGATCTCGTGATTGACCGGCGACGGGAAGACCACGGTGCCCGCCGTGGTGACCGTGAAGGTGTCGCTCAGCGCTGGCTCGCTGTCCACGCGCATCCAGATGCGCTCACCGGGCTGGAAGTCCCCGGTCGCGAGTCGCGTCCGGATCGCCGCGGCCCGGACGGTATCGCCGGCCGCGGCGCTGCGCTTCGCCGAATCGAGCAGGGCGGCTCGGGTGGCGAGCGGGTGGCCAGCCACGAGCTCGGGCGGCGGTGGTGGGGGAGCGGGCGGCGGCGCCTGGTCCTCCTGGCCCGCGGCGGGCCGCGCCACCGCCAGCCACCACACCCCCGCGAGCACCGCACCACGCCACCACCGGCACGTTCGCTTGCTCATGAGCGCCCCCATAACACGCCCGCCGAGCCTGAGCGGCGCTGACCGGCGCCGGCCTTGGCTTCCGCATAGGCCGCGGCGTCGTAGGTGTAGTAGCGATACGCCCCGTAGGGTCGAACGTCGTTCAACACGGCGCCCAGCACGCGCACCGGCAGTGTGTCGAGCACATCCAACTTCGCCGCGGCGAGGTCGAGATCGGACACACCCGCCCGGAGCACGATTAGCACGTTGCCGGTGCGCGTCGCCAGCACGTAGGGATCAACGCCCACCGCGAGCGGCGGACTGTCGACCAGCACCACGCCGCACTCCGCGCGCACCCGGTCGATCAGGTCGGACATCACATCCGAGCTGAGCAGCTCGGGCGCGCTCGCCCGGCGCACCCCGCACCCGATGAACGAGAGACCCGGGTGGCGCGTGGCCTGGACCACCGTCTCGAACGGCAGCTCGCCCGCGAGGAAATCGATCAACCCTGGCTCCCGGTGCAGGCCCAGCATGCGGTGCTGGCCGCCGCGCCGCACGTCGCCGTCGATCAGCAGCGTGCGATAGCCCGCGTCGGCGAAGGCGAGGGCGAGGTTGCACGACAGGAACGACTTCCCCTCCCCCACGCCGGGACTGGTCACCGTCACGAGCAGCGGACCGGAGCCCCCGGCGTGGCTCAGCCGCAGCCGCAGGCCGCGCAACGCCTCGACCACCGGCGCCGCCGCCTCAGCCGTCTTGCCGTTGCCCAAGTGGCGCCAGTCGAACCGGGGAACGGCGCCCAGGATGGAGAGCCGCATCTGGTGGGTCACGTGCTCCGGATAACGCACCTTGTGATCGACACCGTCGAGCAAGACCACGCCGAACACGGCCAGGCCGAGGCTCACCACGAACGAGGCGCACGCGAACAGCGGTGTCCAGTTCCTGTCCGGCCGATCGGGGGCGGTGGCGCGGTCGAGGATGCGGACGTCCGGCAAGGTGCTCACGGCCGCCAGCTGCGTCTGGTTGTAGCTCTGTTGCACCGTGGTGAACAGCTGCTCCGCGATCGTCACGTCGCGCTGCAGCCGCGCCTCCTCCAACGCCAGCGGCGGCAGGTCGTGCAGGTAGCCGAACGCGGCGTCGGCGCGACGGCCGAGCTGCTCCGCGCGCGCCGCCAGGTCGGCGTCCAGCCCGCGCGCCAGCGTCGGAATGGTGCTCTGCATCAGGGTTTGCACCGCGCTCCGCACACGCTGTACCGGCTCACTCGCGTCCGTATAGCGGTAGCGCAGCGCTCGCAGCGTGGCCTGCTTCTGGGTCAGCTCCTGCAGCGCCAGCGACAGCTCGGCGGACTTCTGGACGGCACCGATCGCCTGGAGCGCCTCGACCGGCGGCCCCGAGTCGCCCGTCTGCGCCAGCGCGCGTTCGAGCGCCTGGCGATCGCGCTGCACCGAATCGAGCGCCAGCTTGGTGTCGAACGAGCGCTCGAACACCGGGTCGCCACCCCCCCGCAGGGTGGCCGAGACGGGTGGCGCCCCCTGCCGTAACACGCCCGCGCTCCGCATGCGGAAGTCGCGCAGCGCCGCTTCCGCCTGCCGCAGGCTGCCCAGCGCGTGCTGGCGCTGGTCGTCCAGAATGCGTCCCAGCTCCACCAGCTTGATGCGCTTCAAGTCGGCGGCGACCACGACCACGCGGTCCGCGATCGCGTTCACCGTGGCCGCGAGCTCCGCCGGCCGGGCGCCGGTGAGCTGGATCCGCAGGAAGTTGGCGTCGGTCCCCGCCCGCATCAGGGCCGGGTCGACGTCGGTACTCACGCTCAGGGTCTTCATGAGCTGCCGGGCCGCGTCCGCCGGCGTGCTGAGCACAAAGTCGACGGCATGTCCCGGCGCCACGAACCCGCGAGGGGGGCTCCAGCTGAACCCCAGGTCCTTCCCGACCGGCTCGGCGAGAGAATCGGTCTGGACCACGCGGCCGCCGTTCACCAGGGTGAAAGTCCGCCCGTCGCGGTCCACCGTGTAGCGGTACGCCGCCGGAACTGGCGTCCCATCGAGCCGTAGCGTCGCGATGGCGGACGAGTCCGCCGGGTTGTCGGTGTGCAGGTACAGCCGGCGCTGCCGCACCACTTCTTCCAGCACGGCGTTCGACTCCACCAAGTCGATCCACCCGGACGGGTTCAGCAGCTCGTCGGCCTCGAAGGCTGACCGGGGGTCGCGCGCCGCGGCCGCTCGGTCCTTGGTCTCGAACCAGAGCAGCGCGGTGGCCGAGTAGGGTGCGTGCAGCAGCCGGCTGGCGAACAGGCCCAGAGCCGTGCCGAGGCAGGTGACGGCGACCACCGTCCATTTCCGCCGTCGTACGGCACCGAAATAGTGCTGCCAATCGGTTTCGCCCGACGCTCCGTTCCGCGACCAGACCTCCGCTGACGGCAGCGTCGACGACCGCAGCACCGCTCCTTCGACCGAGGCGACTTCCGGCAGGCGGGAACGCTCTCTCGACATGGTCCGATCAGCGCTGCAAGGGGAATACCGCGGCGCGGGGAGAATCGCTCCGGAACGACGTTGTTGGCGCTCTGATGCGTGATTGCTCCTGATTAGTGCTGCTCTTCTCCCACATGCTACAGAACCGTGGTGTGGCGTCCGAGCCTCACACGAGCCGACGAGCGGGCATCCGGGCCACTGATCCCTTGAGTGTGTGACCGACGTCGCGTCCAGTGTGTGAGCATGCATTGTGCAGAAAGCGCGCTCGTCATGCGCCAATCGCTGATGCAGCGGCTCTACCCGTACCGACGAACGATCATCCTGGGAGTGCACCTGGTGCTCATCTCCCTGGGGTATCTCGCGGCCTACGCCGTGCGCTTCGACTTCGCCATCCCTCCCGAGGAGCTCCACCGCTGGGCGGTGACGCTTCCCTGGCTGCTCATCCCCCGCCTGCTGTTCTTCCAGCGCTTCTCCGCCTACAGCGGCTGGTGGCGCTATGTCGGGATGGCGGACCTGGTGAACCTGTGCGCCGCCGTGAGTCTGAGCTCGGTCGTGTTCGTCGCGGGCCTGTTCTTCACGGGCGGGTTGAAGGGCATGCCGCGGTCCGTGCCCCTGCTCGACTGGGTGATCGCGATCTTCCTCTTGGGCGGCATCCGCTTCGCCTCGCGCTGGGTGCGCGAGACCTCGCATCCGCATCGCCAGCCGACCCGCGGGCGGCGCACCTTCATTATTGGAGCGGGCGAGGCGGGCGAGCAGCTGCTCCGCCAGATCCAGCACGATCCCCGGGGTCTCCTGAACGTGGTCGGGCTCATCGACGACGCCCCCGACCTGCACGGACGCACGCTGCACGGCGTGTCGGTGGTGGGCGGCTCGGACCGCCTGGGCGAGCTGGTGGCTCGCTTCCAGGTGGAGCTGCTGGCGATCGCCATCCCGTCTGCCTCGGGTGAGGAGATGCGGCGCATCGTCGCCCGCTGCTCCGAGACGGGCGTCGAGTGCAAGATCCTGCCGCCGCTGCAGGATCTCCTGGCGAGCGGTCCGCTGACCTTGCGCCATCTGCGCGAGGTGCAGATCAACGACCTGCTGGGGCGTGACGCCGTCAAGCTCGACCTCGGGGCCATGGAGCGTGAGTTCGGCGGCCGCTGCGTCCTCATCACGGGCGCCGGCGGCTCGATCGGCTCCGAGCTGGCCCGTCAGGTCGCCCGCTTCTGTCCCAGCCGCATCGTGCTGCTCGAGCGGGCGGAGAGCCCGCTGTACTTCATCGCCCGCGAGGTGAGCGAGGCCTGCCCCACCGCCGAAGTCGTCCCCGCGCTCGCGAGCGTTACCAACGCGGATCGGCTCCAGGAAATCTTCGAGACGTGCCGGCCGGACTACGTGTTCCACGCCGCCGCCTACAAGCACGTGCCGATGCTCGAGGCCAACGTGTTGGAAGGCGTGTGGAACAATGTGGTGGGAACGCTCCGCACGGCGCGTTGCGCCGCGCGCAACGGCGTCGGAAGGTTCGTCCTCATCTCGACCGACAAAGCCGTGAACCCGACGAGCATCCTCGGCGCCACGAAACGGGTGGCGGAGCGCATCGTCCTCGAGCTGCCGGTGTACCGGGACGCGGGCACCGATTTCCGCGTCGTGCGCTTCGGCAACGTCCTGGGCTCGGACGGCAGCGTCCTCCCGCTGTTCAACAAGCAGCTCGCGGCGGGCGGACCCCTCACCGTCACCCACCCCGAAGTGAAGCGCTACTTCATGACCATTCCCGAGGCGGTGCAGCTGGTGCTGGCGGCCGCCACGCTCCCCGAGGCGGCGAAGCGCATCGCCATTCTGGAAATGGGCCGGCAGGTGCGGATCCTGGACCTGGCCGAGCAGCTGATCCGGCTCTCCGGCTTCGTCCCCTACCAGGACATCCACATCAAGTTCGTGGGCCTGCGGCCCGGCGAGAAGCTGCGCGAGGAGCTGGTCGCCGCCTGGGAGCGCACCGTGCCCACGTCGGTGGACAAGATCCGACTGATCGAGCGGGACCATGTCGACGGCACGACGCTGGGACGCGACCTGCGACAGCTGCTCTCGGTGGCGGCATTGAGCGATCACCAGGACGCGGTGCGCGCGCTCGCGGCTCTCGTGCCGGAGTACCAGCGCGACCACGCGGTCGCCCCGCTCGCCCTGGTCGTCCCCGCGCTCGACACGGGTGGCAACGGTGGGTCTCGGGCACACCATGAGAGCCTTGCCTGAAAACCGCGCCTCCGGCGGGATCGCCGTGACGGCGCCCGCTCCCCCGCCCACTCCCGCAGCCGCGCGGCGGCGCCGCGCCACGTTCCTCCCCTTCGCCCCGCCCCTCGTGGGACAGGAGGAGATCGACGAAGTGGTGGACACGCTGCGCTCCGACTGGATCACGACGGGGCCCAAGACCCGGCGGTTCGAAACCGAGTTCGCCGCGTACGTCGCGGCGCCCGGGGCGCTGGCGCTCAACTCCTGCACCGCCGCGCTGCACACCGCCCTCGTCACCCTCGGCATCGGTCCCGGTGACGAGGTCATCACCACGCCGATGACCTTCGCCGCGTCGGTCAACGTCATCGAGCACACCGGCGCGCGACCCGTCCTCGTGGACGTGGTGCCCGACACCTTGAACCTCGACCCGCGCGGGCTCGAGGCGGCGCTCACGCCGCGGACCAGGGCCGTCCTGCCGGTGCACTACGCCGGCCACCCCGCCGACCTGAACGCGATCCACGACGTCGCCCGCGCGCGTGGGCTCGCCGTGATCGAGGATGCCGCTCATGCGTTGCCCGCCCGGTACCAGGGCCGGCTCATCGGGTCCGGACCGAATCCCGTCGCCTTCAGCTTCTACGCCACCAAGAACCTGACGACCGGCGAGGGCGGCATGCTCACCGGGGACCCGGCGCTGCTCGACCGGGCCCGCGTCGTGAGCCTGCATGGCATGAGCCGGGACGCGTGGCGTCGCTACGACCAGGGTGGCAGCTGGCACTATGACATCCTGCTCCCCGGCTTCAAGTACAACATGACCGACATCCAGGCGGCGCTGGGCTTGCGGCAGCTCGAAAAGCTCGCCGGGTTCCAACGGCGCCGGCGGCACGTGGTCGGGCGCTACGCCGCGGGGTTCGCCGACCTGGACGCCCTCGAGCTGCCGGTCGAGCGTCCCGAGGTGGAGCATGCCTGGCACCTCTATGTGCTGCGCCTCGTCCCCGAGACGCTGCGCATCGACCGCGATCGCTTTATCGCGGAGCTCGCCGCCCGCTACATCGGGACCTCGGTCCATTTCATCCCCATCCATCTCCATCCTTATTATCGCGATCGCTACGGCTACGCTCCGCAGAGCTTTCCCGTCGCCTGGAGCAACTACGGCCGGCTGCTGAGCCTGCCGCTCAATCCCCGGCTCACGGACGATGACGTGACCGACGTGATCGAGGCCGTGCGCGACGTGGTTCGGGTCAACCGGCGATGAAACCATTACGCTTCGCCTGGGTCGGATTCCACGCCGAGGGCGGTCCGGCGTTCGAGGCCCTGATGCAGGCCGGGGCGCCGATTCACGGCGTCATCACGCTCACTCCCGAGCGGCGCGCGCGCCGCTCCGGTGCGATCGACTACGGCCCGCTGTGCGCTCGCTACGGGGTGCCGCTGCACGAAATCGCGGATATCAACGGCCCGGACGGCCTCGCCGCGCTCGGCGCCATCCAGCCCGACGTCGCGTTCGTGATCGGCTGGAGCCAGATCGTCCGCCCGCCCGCGCTGCGGCTGGCCCGCATCGGCATGATCGGCGCGCACGCCTCGCACCTGCCGCGCTACCGCGGCAGCGCCCCGGTGAATTGGGCGTTGATCAAGGGAGAGACCGAGACCGGCAACTCGCTCATCTGGCTCGCCGAGGGCGTGGACCGGGGCGCGGTGATCGATCAGGTCGCCTTCAGCATCACGCCGTACGACACTGTCGCGTCGCTCTACGACCGGGTCGCCGCGTCCAACCGCGACATGCTGCTGGGCCTGCTGCCCCGCCTGCTCGCCGGCGAGCGACCCGGCCGGCCCCAGCCCGCGAGCGAGCACCCGGAGCTGCCGCGGCGCCGCCCCGCCGACGGCGTGATCGACTGGTCCCGCCCGAGCCGCGAGGTCTACGACTTGATCCGCGCGCTCACGCGGCCCTACCCCGGGGCGTTCAGCTGGCTCGACGGGACCCGCTGGACCGTGTGGCAGGCGGCGCTGCTCCTGAGCGGCAATGGCACCACGGCGCCGGTCGAGCCCGGCACGGTGCTCGGTCCGCTGGTGAGTCCCGTGGCCGAGGCATGCGGGCAGATGGTCGCCTGCGGCGACGAAGCTGAGGGCGGCAAGGGCGTCGTCGTGTTGCTCGAGCTCGAGCAGCAAGACGGCACCATCCTGCGGGGTCGGGATTTGAGTGACCAGCCGTGGACCGGTCGCATGTGGACCAGTGTCGATGAGCACGCGCTCGCCTAGCCGCGTCCTGGTGATCGCCGCCCATCCCGACGACGAAGTGTTGGGGTGCGGCGGCACGGTCGCGCTCCATGCCCGCGCGGGGGACGAAGTGCACACGGCCATCGCCTGCGAAGGCGAGTCGCTCCGCTATGGCCGCGCGGGCGTCGGTCAGCCGGAGCATATCTGCCGCGCGGCCCGTACCCTCGGCGTACGCGACGTTCGCATGCTCGGGTTTCCCGACCAGCGGCTCGACACGCTGACGCTGACGGACATCATCGGGTCGCTCACGAGCCTCGTGCGCGAGATCCATCCCGACATCGTGTATTGCCAGCACGGCGGGGACGTGAATCGCGACCACCAGCTGCTGTTCAAGGCCGCCCTCGTCGCCACGCGACCCACCGAGGAGTCGATCGGCGCGGTCTACGCCTTCGATACCGCGAGCAGCACGGAGTGGGCCTACCCGCGCAGCTTCGTGCCCGACACGTGGGTGGATATCTCCGCCCCGCGCTCGCTCGACGCGCTCCGCAACCGCGCCAAGGCCTGGGGCAACCAGACCTGCCTGGAGGCCGCGGAGGTGTTTCTCACCGTCCGCCGGACGCGCCGCAATGGTGAAACGCCTGCTTGACATCGCGTTCGCGGCCCTCGGCCTCGCGCTCGCCGCGCCCGTGCTCGCGCTCGCGGCGCTGGGCATACGCCTCGCGAGCCCGGGACCGCTGCTGTACCGGGCGCGCCGGGTGGGGCGCGGGGGACCCTGCTTCACGATGTACAAGCTGCGCACGATGCATCAGCGCCAGTCCCGGCGGGCCAGCCGCATCACGGGACAGGACGACCCCCGGGTATTCCCGCTGGGGGCGTTGTTGCGCCGCACCAAGATCGACGAGCTGCCGCAGCTCTTCAACGTGCTGCGCGGCGACATGTCGATCGTGGGCCCGCGGCCCGAGGATCCCGACATCGTGGCGCGGCACTACACCCCGCTCCAGCGCGAGACCCTGGCCGTCCGGCCCGGCCTCGCGAGTCCGGGCAGCCTGTACCACTACACGCACGGCGACGCGCTGCTCGCGGGCGGCGACCCCGAGACCGCGTATGTCGAGCGCCTGCTGCCGTTGAAGGTCACGCTCGATGTCGTGTACGTGCGCCACGCTTCGCTGCACACAGACGTGCGGATCATCGGTCGGACGCTCGCTACCATCGCCGCCTGCATTGGTGGCCGGAGCCGGTTTCGCGATCCCCCCGAGGCTCCCGCAGCCCGAGCCTTGCTGGACCTGGAAAGGACGACATGCAATACGAGCGCGTAACGATGTTAGCGGCCGTAGCGACGCTTGCGGTCTGGGCCGCCACCTGCAAGTCTAACGACGGCCCTCCTCCACCTCCTCCCGCACCGACCGTCGACGTGGGCGCCGACCTGCGTGCGTCCACCGGCCAAGCGGTCGCGCTCACCGCACGCGTCGCCCCGCCAGGCGCGAACCCGAGCTCGTATCGCTGGATCCTG
>WNGL01007997.1_pt1 | contig 30928 bp, 29 predicted proteins | sample 5400591 | NCBI WGS metagenome assembly WNGL01 (sample SAMN13153377, study PRJNA577476) | soil metagenome | isolation source: 80 cm soil or saprolite under Garry oak tree replicate 1 | place: USA:California | collected 2016-06-15 | reverse complement strand
GTAGTGAAGATCGAATTCAAGGCTGGCGGGAAGGCTTATGTGTCTACCGGCCCCGTCGCCACCCCTTGCTCTTATTCGGAAAGCGGCAAGAAGGTCAGCCTGATCTGTGAAGGCGACACAACGGTGTTCAGCGTAGAAGACGAGGCGCTGAACGGACCGCCCGGTGGAATGCTGACGCGATTGACGAAGAAGAAATAGATCGCAACGTCTCTCTGCAAACGAAGCGCGGTATCGGCTGATCTTTGTGGTTAAGAGCTTTGGGGGTGGCGCAATGATGAAAATGTACGCGATCGCAGCTATGCTGCTGGCGCTCATGGAATTGGGTGTCGCAGCGGGCGCGCAGCAAGATGCGCTCCGATTCAATGTCCCTTATAAGTGCCCCGACGGATCCACTTACGTGATACATAAGTGCGAGATGGGCCCGAAGTTTGAGGTCTGCTATCTTCAGCGGGATCAGGACTCGGAGGCATACAACAACCGGAAGCGAGTGGAGGAGGAATTCCTTAACTGTAAAGTTATCGGCTCGCCCGTCCCTACCGCGCCGGCCAAGAGTGCCGACTACACCGACGACATGCCTTCCGTCGATCAGGTCAAGGCCGCGATCAAAGGATCCGACCCCGGCGACACCCTCGTGCGCCAGTATGCCGCCTTCATCGGCCTCAACAAGCACATCTTTGACATCAAGGTCGAGCGTACGGTCAGCGGCTCCTACACGCCCAGCGAACTGCGCGTCAGGAACGCCTACGATCTCGCTAAGAACCAAATCGAGCAGGAGTACGCCAAATCCCACACGCCCGAACAAATGGCAGGATTCAATAGACTCTGGTTCCGCTACACGATGGACGAAGACTTATACCAGACATGGAACAAGCTCATAGGACCCCAATCCAGGGCTGCGATCAAGAGTACGCAAGACGCCAATTCCGCCAGGCGCGGGGCCTATTACGACAAGGCGATGGCCCAATATAAGCAGGACAGTGCGGCGCAGCAGGCAGGCAATCGCCAATTCGCTCAAATGGAGGCATCCGCTTCCGGAGCAACCGGACTCTCCAACGACCCCACCGCCGTCGCTACGCGGCGCTGCCTTGAGCTTGGCGGGAGCAACGCCGGTTGCATGGGAAAAGGCTTCATGTCCGGCCTCATGGACCTAGTCGGTTTCAACGCCGAAACGAAAGAAGCCATTGCGGGCCCCGGCAGAGCCGGCGTAGTCCTGAGTGGACTCTATAAAAGCCCTGCGACTACAACCACCCTCGGCTTCGGCGAAAACGACGTCTCTATCGACGGCTGCGGCAAGCTCGTTGCCGATTCTCACAACTACACCATCGACAAGCGGCCGGGCTCGATTCGGATCACGGTCGATAACGAGGCCAACCCGATCATGCTGACGATGCGCCCTGACGGCGGCCTCACCGGTCCGGGCTTGATTGACGTCAAAGGCCGCATCATCGTCGGCTACTTCACCCATACCCACTATGAAAACGGTGTGTCGACCGGCACCACCTCCACCCCCGACTACCGGCCCGCCATGGCGCGCTGTGTCATCGGCTCGCTTGTCATGCCGCCGGCACCCAAGCCTGCGCCTGCCGCTGCGCAGCCCGCCAACGGCTCCGGCATCCTGGGTATGCTCACCGGCGTGATTGACACCATCGCTCCCGGGTCCGGCGAGGTTGGCCTGCGCATGACCGGCAAGTACAGCGGCGGCAGTCTGCTGCTCGATTTCAGCGGAAACTTGCTCGTCCTCGACTGCGGCCAGGCCCACGTCCGCCAGCCTTACACGGTCGAAAATACGTCCAACGCGTTCCTCATCCACGTGCAAAACTCTGGCGGCCCTTTCACCCTTGCCCTGCAGCCGGACAATACGTTGCTCGGCGCCGGCAGCACAACGGTGAATGGGAAGCTGGTGACCGGAATAAACGGCGACAATGTCACCTTCGCTCCGCACAGCGAGCGCTGTGATGTCGGCGCGTTTCGCCCGAAGACTGGCGCAACACCCGCAACCTCAGTCGCCACCGCCTCGCCCGCTCCTGCGTCTGTTGCAGGCGCCTCCGCTGCGCCGGTTTCCGCAACATCCGCGACCTCCGCAGGCGGCATGAGACTCTCGATCAACACATCCTTTGCCAACAGTGGCCAGTTTCTGGGGGGACACATTGTCCTCCTCATGAGCGACCGTTTCGACAACATCATGCGCAAATCCGGCGCGCCCATTTCGGCTGGCACCACTGCCGGCAGCGCGTTCACGGCCTGGACTTCCAGTTGCGCCCCGCCCAAGGATTGCAATGCCATCAATAGAGCCATGGCGCCATACTTCAAGGGGCAGGGCAAGCTCGACAACGACGGTAAAGGCACCCTGTCTTTCCCGGTCCCGCCCGGCTCCTACTTCGTCTTTGTCTCCACCCACAGCGCCAAGGGCTGGGCGGTCTGGAACCTTCCGATCACCCTGAAAGCCGGCGACAACGCCATGACCCTCACTGCTGCTAACGGCGAACTTGTCCGCTAACTTCTGATGTTCCATTCTTGGACGGACCGCTCTCCGCCAAGGTAGGCATCTCGGGAGGAAGAACATGATCAATCAAGACCAGGTTGTATCCGCATTCTCGGTTCTGGTGCTGGCAATTCTGACGGCGCTCTGGCTCATGAGACGAGCGAAGTTACGGCGGGCGCGCAATTGGCCGGCCGTGCAGGGACGCATGGAATCAACCTCGGTGACCTTGAAATCGGGCGGGGGGCAGCCGGGATCGGCGGCGTATTACGCGGAGCTGAAGTATTCCTACACAGTGCAGGAGCAAACCTGCTTCGGCAGTCTGCGGCGCAGGTTCATTCTGAAGGGACGCGCGGATAAGTGGGTGGAAGGGTTCTCCAAAAGCAACGCCCTTACGGTGAGATACAATCCTCAAAAAATCAAGGACTCGGTATTGCTCGAGAACGATCAGCTTTCCTCAGCTGCGCCAGTCTCGATCCAATCCATCCTCATTCTCGCCGCTCTCCTGTGCCTCCCGGTCAGCCTCGTGCTCGCACAAGCGGCCAGCGCCGACTACACCAATGACCTGCCTTCTGTCGACCGCGTGAAGGCGGAGATCAAAGGCTCTGACCCGACCGACTCGCTTGCGCGCCAGGTAGCAGTCTTCACCTACCTTCCGTCGTATATCGAACGAATCAAATACAACCGCACCGTGCGCGGTGATTACACTCCCGGCGAGGCGCGCATGAGAGGCGCCTACAGTTTGGCTGCTTACCAGATGTCGCAGGATTATGCCAAGTCGCATACCCCCGCCGAGACCGCGGCGTTTGAGCGCCTCCATGGTCAGTATGAGATGAATGGTGACTTTTATAAGGATTGGACCAAGCGCCTGATTGGCCCACAAACTGCAGCCGCTTACAAAGGCGCTGAAACGGGCCTGGCCGCAACGCAGAAGAAACACTATGACCAGGAGACGGCCGACTACAAGCGAGATAGCGCGGCGCAGCAGGCAGCCGACAAACAGATATTCGGCGCCCAGGGACTTTCGAACGATCCTACCGCCGTCGCCACCCGCCGCTGCCTCGAGCTTGGCGGCAGCAACGTCGGCTGCATGGGCAAGGGCTTCGCGTCCGGCTTCAAAGACCTGTTCGGTCTTGACAAAATTCTGGATTCCACGACCGGACCCGGCGGCGCCGGCGTGATCCTCGTCGGCCTCTATAAAAACCCCGCCACTACCGCCACCCTCAGCTTCCACGGCAACGTCTCACTCGAGGGCTGCGGCAAGCTTGTCTTGGACTCCCACAAATACACCATGAACAAGCGGCCCGGCTCATTGCAGGTGACGGTTGAGAATGAGCCCCACCCGTTCGTCCTCACCATGCGTCCCGATGGCGGCTTCACCGGCCCCGGTCTTATCGATGTCAAGGGCAGCATCATCACTGGCTACCACACTGAAACGACGACGTGGGCCCATAGCGACGGCTCTTACGCCGGCACCACCTCTGCGCAGGTCGCCGATTACGCGCCCGCCACAGCGCGCTGCAGCATCGACTCGCTCGCCCCGCCTCCCCCTCCCAAACCTGCTCCTGCCTCTGCGCAGCCTGCCGACAGTCCCGGCATGATGGGCCTGGTCACTGGCCTCACCGACATGTTTTCGACCGGGGGCGGCGCTCAAGACGGTGGAGGGGGCGGGCTTCGCATGATGGGCAAGTATGGCGGCGGCATGCTCCTGCTTGATTTCAGCGGCAACTCCCTGGTCCTCGACTGCGGCCAGGCTCACGTGCGCGCGCCGTACACCGTCGAAAACGCGCCCAACACATTCCTGGTGCATGTCCAGAACCCCGGCAGCCCCTTCAGCGTGGCCCTGCAGCCGGACAATAGCTTGCGCGGCGCCAGCAGCACTACGGTGAATGGGAAGCTGGTCACCGGGATGACGGGCGAAAACATTACCTTTGCCCCACACAGCGAGACCTGCGACGTTGGCACATTCCGCCCGCAGACAGGCTCGGCGCCCACAGTCTCCGTCGCAACCGCAACCCCTGCTCCGGCGCCTCTCACAACTGCGTCGGTTACCCGCGGCGTCTCCGCCACATCGCCGCTTGCCGGCAGCGAAATCACGCTCGCCATTGCTACGTCTTTCCCGAACGTGACCAACCCGCTCGCCGGACGCGTAGTGCAACTCATGAGCGAGCGCTTCGACATTGCGTTGCGCAACGTTGGCGCACCTATCCCTGAAGGCACCACTCCCGGCCAGGCGCTGCAGGCCTACTCCAACAGCTGCCCGCCGCCCACGGGCTGTCCTGCCGCCGGCAAGCTCATGCACCCGTATTATGTCGGCAAGGCCATCTTGGATAGCGCCGGCAAAGTCACGCTCACCGCACAGGTCCCGCCCGGATCCTACTACATCCTCTGCTCCGCCAACAGCGCCAAAGCAGCGATGGTCTGGGACATACCGATCACGCTTAAAGCCGGCGGTAACGCAATTACTCTGAGCGCTGCAAACGCCGAGGTCATCAAGTAAACACAGCTCCTGGCGCATCGGCGAACGGACTCCGGCCAACAAACAGCAATTCAATATCTTTGATTCAGAAACACACTCCGCCTTTGACGCTGCTCTCGATCACATTTGCGCGGCTCGATTTTCGACGTTAAAGCGCCAGACGTCAGGCCGCGGCAATGCGATTAATTAAATCGGACTGCTCACTGTCTTTCTCAGCGCCGATGGTGAAGGCATCGAGCACGCCCGAACCGAGGGCAAATCGGATGGCTTCGTCCTGGCGGGTACGCATCGCACCCTGGCCCAGGATCTTCATGCCGATAATGCCTTTGCCCTGGCCGCGCATCTCCTTGATCACGCCGATTACGGTCTGTGGGTCTGCGTCCATATGCGCGCCTACCGGATTGAGCCGCACCAGATCGACATCAACCCAGGGAGACTTGGCCGCCGCGCGCAGTGCCTCAATGCTGTGGCACGACACGCCGTGGGCCCGAATGATTCCCTTCTGCTTGGCCTCGGAGAAGACATCCATCACGCCGCGATAGCGATCCGTCCAGTCGGCCTCGGTAACGCAGTGTACAAGCAGGATGTCGATGTAATCGGTTTTGAGCTCGCGGCGGTAGCGATCGAGGTCGGCCTTGGCCTGCTTCGGATCGCGTGAGTCGCATTTGGTCATGACAATAACCTTGTCCCTAGGCAGACGGCTGATAGCTTCTGCGACGTCGGGATGCGATCCGTAAGAGTCGGCAGTGTCAAAGAATGTGAGGCCGCGGTCGTAGCCGGTACGCAGAAGGCGCGTCAGCCCGCCCTCGCGCGTCTGGTTTGACGAGCCGCCTGAACCAATCGTGCCCGTTCCCATAGCCAGGCGGCTGGTGCGAATGCCGGTTTTGCCCAGGACCACGGTGTCGGTGGCGTCGGCTTTACCCTGAATAGCCGCCGCGGCGAGCCCATTCGCCAATGTTCCGGATGTGAGATAAGCCGCACCGAGACCAGCAGCAGCGCTGGCGATGAACTTTCTGCGATTCATGAGACCTCCTGCGGGGGGAAGATGGTGTCTACCGAATCGGCGCACCCAAGCGCGCATCTAAAAAGCGCACCAGGCAGAAAATTCTACGCCGCAACTTGTGAGTTTGCCACCGGGCGCTGGAAATTCATAATTCGCCCGGCCAGGAAGTGACGCCCAAATATACTGGTAGTAGCGACCGACGCTTCCACAATGCGACCTGAACTGCAAAAGGCAATCGAGCTCCTGCGCCGCGACACTCCTGAATCCGTGGATGGCGCGATTGCCCTGCTGCAAAACACGGTCTATTCGTTCAGCATGAAGGTTTGCGGGCATCCCGAAGATGCGGAAGACACCATGCAGGAAGTGCTCTACCGCTCGCTTGCCCATTTGGCCAAGATTAAGGACCCGCAGGCATTAGCCGTGTGGCTTTATACCGTGACCCGAAACCGCTGCTGGCGCATGCGCCGCAAGCCCGCCAATGCTGCGGCGCGCACGCTCTCGCTCGATGAGTTGATGCCGGACGGTGAGGAATTGGGGCGGTTGCTGCAGGATGCCGCCGAAAGCCCTGAAGGCAATGTGCTTCACGCAGAGCAGCACGACCTGCTACATCAGGCAGTTCTTCGCATTCCAGCACCCCTGCGCATTATTCTCGTGCTCCACGACATGGAGGAGTTGACAACCGAGCAGGTCGCACAGATTCTCAACCTCCAGACGGGGACCGTGCGAGTCAGGCTACATCGGGCACGGCTGTCGGTCCGCAAGGAGATGAGCGAAGCCACTCAAGGGGAGAGCCCGCAACCGCACCCCGCGCCATCGGATGAAGTCGCCTCCCACACCAGGAGAGGAAGCAAAAAGCGGCCTGCTGAGTGCCGCGAACTTTTTGCGAATCTGTCCGAGTACCTGGATGGCCGAGTGGAACCGGTAAGCTGCGATCAGATGCGTTTGCATATCGAGGGATGTCCGGCTTGCGTCGTGTTTCTTCGGGACTTACGCGGCGCCATTGATCGTTGTCGCGCCATGGAAGTTCCTTGCGATTCGGCGGTAGCGCCGCGCCTGCGATCACTGCTTACCCGCGAGTACCTGCGGATGCTAGGGATGCCAATTCCCGGAAAAATTCCGGCCCGCCTGTAACGGATTGCCCTGTCCGTGTCTTTCTTCTATTGAAAGACGAGGCGCCATCATGGAAGTGAAAGTTAATTATCTCGATCATTTCAGATTCTCTATTCAATCGCGCTCCCATACGATCATTTGCGACCAACCCCACGACAACGGCGGCGGCGATGCGGGCATGGCTCCGCCGGAGTTGCTTCTTGCTTCGCTTGGATCTTGCGCGGAGTTCTATGCGGTGCAATACCTGCGAGCCCGAAACTTGAACGAAAGCGGCATGGAAGTTACCGTGACTGCGGAGAAGCTGAAGCAGCCCGCCAGACTCGGCAATTTTCGCGTTCACGTATGCTGCCCCATCGAGCTCACCGAAGAACAAATCGAGGGCCTTACGCGCTCAGTGCACCACTGCCTCATTCACAACACGCTCCTATCGGTGCCCGATATTCATATTGAGCTTGCAGTTGGCGAGCCGGCATTTCCGCTTTATATTCCGTAACCAAGAGTGAACGCTAGTAGCGGTCGCGATCGTGGTCCCGATCATGGTCGCGATCGCCCATCAAGTGCGACATTGCACGGTTATAGCCCTCTCGGAAAGCATCGCGGTACGCATGCCTCATGCGGCCCGGCACATTGTACGGGTGACGATACTCATCGCGATTGTTCACATCCGGCTGACGACGATTGCCATAGTCTTTACGCGCCCCGTCCATGCCGTCCTGGAAGCCGCGCCGCTGAATATCATTCCATTCCTGCCGAGGCGCATCCCAGGGAGGATCGGGCGGGCGCATTTGAACCGGCGGGCCGCCGCCCATCAGGCGAGAGATTGCGATCTGATAGCCCCGGGCAAATCCGTCGCGGTAAACACCCCATAGATCGGGCTGAATATCCGGATGACGGTACTCGTCGCGGTTGTTCACGTCTGGCCGACGATGGTTATCGATATCCTTTCGCGCTCCTTCGATTCCATCCTGGAAACCACGGCGCTGGATCTCGCTCAACTGATCGGGCGGAGCATCCCAGGGGCGATCCGGTGCGCGCATTCGCCAGTCAGGTCCGCCCAACAGGCGAGACATGGCGACATCGTAACCACGGCGAAAGCCCTCGCGGTATGGCCCCCAGAATTGCGGATCGACATTGGGGCGACGGTACTCGTCTCGATTGTCCACGTCAGGCTGGCGATGGTTTCCGAAATCCTTTTGCGCACCATCGATCCCATCGTGGAAGCCGCGCCGTTGAAGTTCGTTCCATTCCCGAGGAGCTTGTGAATCCCAGTCATCTCGATCTTGACCGAAGCCCGGCGAGGATGGCGCCAAAACGAGGCTGTGTGCCCGCGGCGCCATAAAAAAGGTAAGGCTTGCAACAAGGGCAAACGCTGGAATCCGAAACCGATTGAGATTCATCTCGCGATATCTCCTTTTCCTTCGTACAAGGTTCCTCGACGTCAAGGTTTGCGCCGAATTGGCCCCAAGAGCGCCGACCTAGTGAGGAAGCACAGTCATTTAAACACGTCGGCCACGCTTTTGACTCGGTACGGAGGTGACGATATTCGGAACCGGCCGCTCCTCGCATCTCTTGACAATTTCGTTGGCGCTCCGCTCTAAAAGCAAAAATGCCCGTCGCTCTGAGGCAAACGGGCATTTCCGGATGTCGATCCGTTTATTTTGGAATTTACTTATTGTGATCGTGATCGTCGCGGTCATGGTCCCGATCATGATCACGGTCGCGCCGATTCAATATGTGGTCCATCGCCCTTTCATAGCCGCGACGAAATCCTTCGCGATAGTCTTCGCGCGCACTAGCTTCGACGTGGGGATGCCGGTATTCTTCACGGTTGTTCACGTCGGGTCGGCGATGCTGGTCGTAGTCCCTGCGTGCACCTTCGATTCCATCGTGATAGCCCTGGCGCTGCACTTCGCGAAATTCGGCGGGTGGAACGTCCCAACCACCTCGATCCTGGTCATAGCCCGGTGGCGGAGGTGGTGCTTCTTGGGACTTCGCAATCACAAGACTGGCCGAGCCTAATGAGAGAGCAAGAAGTGAGAGTGCGAAAAATTTAGGTCTCATATTCGAATACCTCCCTATCCACGCTGTAGAGATGAGGCATTCGCTCCTCACGTTGCCCCAGCGACAGGCTCGAACAATGTCTGGCATCTGCGTAAATGTCTTTCTTGTCACCGCAAATCATTTATTCCGGATACCTTTGTGCCGGCCGTCTGTATCCCCGCGTGGATCGCAAAAATCCCTCTTCCCGGCACCCGTTCATCGGTGCGCAAAACAAGTCGCCTCGAAAATTTGGCGCAATGCACTACGATTGGCTCATGCCGCCGCTCCTTGACATTCGGGATCTGGAGATCCACTTTGGGCCGACCAAAGCCGTAAGCGGCATCAGCCTGCAACTCGACGAAGGCGAAGTGCTCGGCTTGGTCGGTGAATCGGGATCGGGAAAGAGCGCGACGGCTTTAGCGATACTTGGCCTGCTTGGAAAGGCAGCACAAGTCAAAGGCAATATCTTTTGGCGAGCTGCGAATTCTGACGGCACGCAGGTTGCGCTCGCTCCAAATAATCTACCCGACGTTGGCGATTCGATCGACCTTCTCCGCCAATCGCAAGCAGCGCTGCGTCGACTGCGCGGGCGAGAAATCGCAATGATCTTTCAGGAGCCAATGACTGCTCTGAATCCAGTAATGTCGATCGGCCGGCAAGTTGCGGAGTGTTTTGAAGCACACGCCTCGTCATGGACTGGAAGAGAAGCTAAACGAAAAGCAATCGCCGCACTGGAGGCAGTTTCGATTCCCGAAGCCGCGCGCCGCTATGGCGACTATCCGCACCAGTTCTCCGGGGGACAACTGCAGCGCATTCTCATCGCAATGGCGCTCATCAATCGACCGCGGCTCCTGATAGCCGACGAACCGACCACCGCGCTCGATGTAACGGTGCAGGCCCAGATTCTGGCTCTTCTCAAAGACCTGCAACGCCAACAAGATCTGGCCATGCTTTTCATCTCGCATGATCTTGCCGTCGTCGGCGAAGTGGCGAGCCGGGTCGCCGTGATGCGCAATGGCGCCATCGTGGAAACGGGGCCGCCTGCGCAACTACTGACCGCACCGAACCACCCTTATACGCGCAGCTTGCTCGCGGCAGTGCCGACGCTGCGGACGAACCGAGGCCTTCCGCTGGCGATGGTGGAGAAGTCTCAAAGCGAAATAGGCTCCAGCTATGCTGAGTGAATTCGCCACAATGTTTTTGAAGGAAAGGTATTCAGCGCGCAGGCTGTTGCGCGAACCTGCGAAAGGCCGTCACGAACCTGATTGCGATCGGAGCCCGGAGGCGGAACAGGCATCCTCTTCAGTGGGCAATAGATGGCAATTGTGATGTCAACCAAATCATCCGGATACACCACCGCCCCCCGATGGATTGGGAGGCGGAGTAGTCCGTAGAGCGAATAACTAGTCGGCGACGGCCGGTGCAGCAACGGGCTCGGCGACTGCGGATTCCTCTGTGGCATCGGTTGCAACCTGCACCTTCAGGTGCGCGGATACTTCGCGATGCAATTTCACGGCAACGTCGAAATTGCCGAGGCTCTTAATCGGGTCAACCAGTTGAATCTTGCGACGGTCAACTTCAAAACCCTTGGCTTCAAGCGCGCTGGCAATGTCCGCCGATGTAACCGAACCGAACAGCTGGCCGTTTTCGCCGGAGTGGCAGAGCGGCGAGCGGCGGCAGTCTTCATTTGTTCAATCACGGCCTTGTTGGCCAGTGTTGCCTGTAACGCCAGCTTGCGGGGCAGCAGAAAATTACGACCGTAGCCGTCGGCCACCTTCACAACGTCTCCGCGGTGGCCCAGGTTGGCTACGTCTTCTTTCAGAATAACTTCCATGTGAAACTCTCCATTGTTACGGGCGGCGCACCCAATATGCCGTCCGTCCTTTGTGTTAGACACAGGCGGCTCGCGATGAGTTGCGCCGCGCAGATTCTATAACGACTCTTGCATGGCAGTCGCCTGTCAAAATGGCCTCTTGCTACAACTAAAGCGCCATTCGTAACGTGGTCGACGACTATCGCCTAGTGCCGGGTTGCAAACGGCAGCAGGGCGATATTCCGGGCCTGCTTGATGGCGCGAGTCAGACGGCGTTGGTGAGTGGTGCAAACGCCGGTGAGACGACGAGGCACGATCTTGCCGCGTTCGGCCACAAACCCTTGCAGCAGACGAACATCGCGGTAAGGAATGGCATCGATCTTCTCGGTGCAGAACTTGCACACCTTCTTGCGGCGGAAGAACTTGCCACGGCCGCCGGGACCACCGGAGGGCCGTCCGCCAGCCCGAGGGCCGGAGCCCGGACCGGAGCCCAGGCCAGGTCCGGACGCGGCATGGGGTGCAGCAGATGGTGCGCCCGCCTCGGGCGCCTTGCCAGGATTCTCATCAGACATATTGTTTCCTCTTTACTCTCTTCGCTTCCCGCTCCCGTCAAGGCGCAGGAATGCAGTCTTCGAGCCGCGGCACGGGCACCCATTGAAGGGGCCGCCAACGGCGTTTGGTTAGAAACCGTTAGGCGCTGGCCGGAACCGCTTCAACGGCTTCCGGCTGTACGTGGGGCGCAACGGGCTCCGCCGGAGTCACCTTGCGACGCACACCGCGAGCGGCCTTGACCTTGGCCAGACGCTTATCTTCTTCGTCGGTGCGCACGGTGATGAACTTGATGACCGGTTCAGTGACACGCAGGCGGCGCTCAAGCTCAAGCACGACGGCTCCATTGGCCTCAACAGTCAACAGGACATAGTTGCCGTCGTTGAACTTGCGCACCATGTACGCGAGCTTGCGCCGGCCCATCTTTTCGACATTCCTTACTACTCCGCCGCCATGGGTGACGTTGGTGGAGAAGCCGGCGATCAGCTTGTCAACTTCCTCTTCGACCACATCGGGCCGAACGATAAACATAACCTCATACACACGAGACATCCGATTTCCTTTTCCGCTGCATTCTCAGGGGATCTCCCTGATATTCAGCCTTCACCGCCGGCAATCGCCTTGGCGGTTGGTTTCCTTGTCACTACTCCGGCGGGCTGTTTGGCTCGCGACGGTTAAATTCGTTCATCGCAGGTCCTGGCCCATCCTGAATGATGCGTCTTGTGGCCGTAGCCACCCGATCCAGTACTTCATCCAGGACCGTCAGGTCCGCCTTGCGCATGGGCGAGAGCAGAAAATCCCTCCCGAGCCGCCTGCCCCCACCAACCTCTTTCGCTTCCGGTGGCAAGTCTGGCCCTACGCCGATGCGCAACCGCAGCCACTCCTGGCTGCCCAGGGCGCTCGTTACGCTGCGGGCTCCGTTATGGCCCGCCGGCGAACCGCGCTCCCTGATTTTGAATGTCCCCAGCAGCAGATCGAGCTCGTCGTAGATCACGAGCAGGTCTTTTGCCGGGTCCACCTCAAACTCCTGAACCAGAGCGGCCATTGCCAGCCCGCTCAGATTCATAAACGTCTCCGGCTTGGCCAGGATCACTTCGCGCCCTGCCACACGGCAGCTTGCTGTGACGGCCCGGCAACGCCGGTTCTGCACCATAACGCCCTCTTGCTCGGCGATGCGGTCAATCGCCATGAACCCCGCGTTATGCGGCGTCCACAGATACTCCAGGCCGGGATTCCCAAGCCCCACCACCAGGTAGGGGCCACGCCGGCCGCCGGTTTTGGGGTTCCCGGCGAGCGACTTCTGCTCGCTGGGGTGAGCGAATTCACTTGCTTCGGCCAATGCCTACTTCTTCGCTCCGGTATCGGGCTTCTTGGCGCCGGCATCCGCCGCGTCCGTCTTGCCCTTCTTAGCCACCTCGGGTTCGGTCGGGGCCGCGCCAGCTTCGGCGGTGACCACTGCCTCACCTTCAGCAGGAGCCGCAACAACTTCCTCGCGGATCGAGACAACGTGAACAACTGTCGCGTCTTCGGCATTCAGGTACTTGATCTTGTCTGAGTGCGGAAGATCGCTGACGCGAAGCGAACCAAAAAGCTCCAGGTTGCTGACGTCCAAATCAATGTGAGCTGGAATATCTCCTGGCAGGCACTCGATTTCAACTTCGCGCATCACCTGGTCGAGAATGCCGCCTGCGGTCTTGACGCCAACCGGCACACCCAGCAGCTTGACGCGCACGCTGACGCGCAGGGCCTTGTCGAGAGCGATGCGCTTCATGTCGATGTGGATCAACTGATCCTTGAGCGGCTCGCGTTGCCAGTCGACAATCATGGCCTTGGCCGAAGGAATTCCTGCAACTTCGACATCGAAGATCGTGTTGTGCCCGGTATCGGAAAAAAGAATCCGGGAAATCTGCTTGGGGTCTACTTCAACGGCTACCGCATCCTGGCCGGCGCCATACAAAACGGCGGGAATCTTTCCCGCGACACGCACACGGCGCGCGGCATTCTTGTTGAACTTGCCCTCACGGGGTTTTGCTACGACTACTTCAGGCATTCCATCTCTCGTTTCTGTTTTCGGGCACGGGGAAAGCAGCTTCTAGCTTCTAGCCACTAGCTTCTAGCAGCCACTCGCCATTACGAACTGAAAGGCCCCACTCCCTTTGTTAAAAGCAGCTTCCAGTTCTTAGCTGCTTTGTTGCCGTCATGAACTGCATCGGCTCACCCGTCGATTCAGTTCGCTCTTTCCGGCCCTCGATTCGATGCACGAAGCCGGTCGTTCCGATGTATTAGCTAGCGGCTAGTAGCTAGTAGCTTCTAGTTGAACAGCGTGCTCACGCTGGTCTCCATGTGAATGCTCTCAATCGCCGCACCCAACAGGCCGGCTATGGAGAGCACCTTAATCTTGTGCAGCTTCTGCGCTGCTTCGCGCAGTGGAACGGTGTTGGTGACAACCACCTGCTCCAGCCGCGAATTGGCGATGCGATCTATCGCCGGACCCGAGAAAATTGCATGACTTGCACATGCATACACCGAAGCTGCCCCCGCTGCGTAGAGCGCGTCCACGGTTTTTACAAGCGTGCCGGCCGTGTCGATGATGTCGTCGATAATGAGGCAGGTCTTTCCGGCAACATCGCCGACCACGTTCATCACTTCGGCAACGTTGATATCGGTACGGCGCTTGTCAACGATGGCTAGCGGCGCTCCCATCTTTTGCGCGAAAAAGCGCGCGCGTTCCACACCGCCAGCGTCCGGCGAAACCACGATCAGGTTCGGCAGCTTCAACTCGCGGAAGTAGCTCACCAGCACCGGACTGGCAAAAAGGTGGTCGACCGGGATATTGAAAAATCCCTGAATCTGCGCGGCATGCAGATCCACGAACAGCGCGCGATTCGCGCCAACCGTGGTGAGCACATCGGCGACCATCTTGGCACTGATTGCGACGCGCGGGCGGTCTTTCCGATCCTGGCGGGCGTACCCGTAGTAGGGCACAACCACTGTGATTCTGGCCGCCGAGGCCCGCTTGAGTGCGTCAATCATTACCAAAAGTTCCACAAGATTCTGATCCACCGGGTAGCAGGTTGGCTGAACCACGAAAACGTCGACTCCGCGCACATTTTCAAGCAACTGGAAGTACACTTCGCCGTCAGCAAAACGCTGCAGTTTGGCTTCGCCTACCGGAACGCCGATGTGGCGGCCGATCTCCTCAGCCAATGGCTTGTTTGCCGAGCCGCTAAAAAGCTTGAACCGACGATCTTCGTTCAGATTGCGGGTCCGCTTGCGCTCGGCAGCCGGTTTGGCTCCCTGGGACTTCGACTCTGGCGTTCCGCCAGGATTCGATCCCTTGGGTGCTCCGTCTCTTCCGGCGTCCTCTGCACCCGGCTGCTGTTTGTCTTCCACCGCTACCGTCACCGTGCCTACTTCCATCTCCGATGTACCTCCAAGCTGGTTAGCTTTGGCTACATTTCGGTACGTACTCAAAAATCTGGCTGGGCGACTAGGATTCGAACCTAGACAAATGCCTCCAAAGGGCATTGTCCTACCATTAGACGATCGCCCAACTCAACGAATCTCCAGGTCGCCCTGTTGACCGCTCTTGACAGCCGTTCGCGAGTCTCTCTCCCGCAAACCCCGGCTGTCAACTTGCCGATTGCTGAAGCATTTTCTCCCAGTATTCGGGGCGTGGCAACGTCCTTGTCAAGTGACTTTCGACGCTGACCTCGTGTAGCCGTGCGCGGGCCGCTTCTGCATCTCCGCGGGTCAGGTACAACCCGAAGAGCGCCGAACCGGACCCTGACAGCGAAGCATGGAGGGCTGCCTCCGGAGTGCCCGAAGCCGCAAGAAGGCGCTTGATTTCTGCAAGGGAAGGATGCTGGGGAAAAACGACTCGTTCAAAATCGTTCTGGATCCAGCTACTGATCCCGGTGCGGACAAGCGCGGACTCTTGAGGTCCGGCCAGGTCCCCTCCCGCGGAGAGGACACCGGAGGAGCCAACCCCTTGCCGTCCTCTCGGAATTGCTTCCGCAAAGGCGCTGGCGTAGGCGCGGCTCAACTCATTTAGTTTATCGATACTTGCGTCGGGGGTCAAACCTTCGGCCGCACAAAGCGAATCCCAGTCGCGAAATGCCTGTGGCGTGGAGACGCCTACAGCCGGAGTAGCAACCACGCACCAAATCAGTTCCACGTCCGGTAGAGGGTAGACCTCCTGGCCCCGGTCTAGGCCAAGTACCGCCCCGCCAATGAGAAAGAGCGGCACGTCGGAACCAACCCGCGCCGCTAACTCCAGCCTTTTCACCAGCCAAGGGCGAGTGTTTGGGCGCCCAAGAGCCGGGGTCCCCACGGACAGGTCTTCGTCCGTGGGGTGGAGAACCGGGGTCCCCAGCGATAGGTCTTCGTCGCTGGGGTGAAGATCTCGCTTTTGAGACCTGGGATCATACGATCTTGAATTGCCCAGCCCAAGCTCTGCTTCCAACCCGACCAGCGCCGCCACCGCATTCGCCGAGCCAGCCCCCAGGCCGCCCTGCACTGGAAGCCGCTTCTCAATGTGAATCTCGACTTTTGCGGAGATTCTCAGTTCTTCAAGCGCCCACTCGACCATCTTCCATGCGGTGTTGCGGTCGTCGGTCGGCACCCGCTCATCGTTTGAAGTGAGCCGGATCGCGGTCGCTCCCGATCGGACAGCTGAAACCGTTACGAGATCGTGCAACTCCAATGTCTGGTATACGGTAGCCAGCGCGTGGAACCCGTCCGACCGAGGCGCCCCTATCCCCAGTCCCAGATTGATCTTCGCGTGCGAACGAACGGTTGTTGGCATACCGGACCATTGTAGAGCCGAGCCGTCCTGCGATTCTCCATTCCGCGTGGCATCAAAGCCCCTCTTTCTTGATAACGCGATTAGAAAAACGCTCGTAGAATCAGCTTGTCGAATGCACCGGAAGGGAGTGCTGCATGCCTATCTCAGCAAGATTCGCCCGATGCTTTGCACTCCTGCTCTCCGCGGCAGCGATTTCTGCTGTTGCTCAGAACCAGAACGTAGAAGGCTCAGCGCGGATGGAAGTGGTCCACGGCAAACCCTACGTCATGGTCATGGTCAATGGCCGGGGGCCTTACCGCTTCCTGATTGATACCGGCACCGGGGCAGAAGCGCTGGTTTCGCCGGAATTGGCCGAAGAGTTGGACCTGGCAGGGGTTGGGACAACCCGGATCACCGACCCCAGCGAACAAGGGCAGCAACACGCAGACGTCATCTTTATTGATATGTTGAACGTGGCCGGTGTGGAGTTCCCTGAGGTCAAGGCCGTTCGCCACAGTCTCTACGGCGAAGACGCGACCTGCCAGGGAGTCCTGGGCTTTACCATCTTCAAGGACCATCTGCTGACGCTCGACTATCCCAACCAGCGGATGAAGCTCGCTTTGGGCGCGTTAACTCCGGATGGCGGCAAAGCGGTGCTGCCATTCCGCATGCCCGATGGAGTACCGATTGCTCCATTGCGGATTGGAGACTTGCGAGTCGAAGCGCAGCTCGATTCCGGCGGCAGCGGTCTGAGCCTGCCGGAGCAACTTGCTTCGCGGATGAAGTTCTTGGTTGAACCCGCGGATTTCAGCCACGGAGAGTCTCTCTCCTCGCGCTTTCTCGTCAAATCGGCGAGATTGAGTTCGGATGTGCATCTCGGCCAGTACACGTTCACGCAACCATTTGTCGAGATCAACGCAGCTTTTCCGCTGGCCAACTTCGGTTCCACCCCAATGCAGAACTTTGCCTTCACGTTCGACCAAGCCAATCTTCTGGTTCGGTTTGAGGCAACCCAAAAGACGCTGCATCTTGACACCACGCCAACTCCAATTCGGACGGAGAACACAGAGCAGGTAAAACCGCCGCCGCAAGCGCTGGTGCCGATCGGCTAGGCTGCGCTTCTCACCTTAAATCAGATTTTTGTTTTGGGTTTGCACATCAATTCGCGCTTGCGGCGCACGATGGAGATATGCCGATCTTGGAATCTCCGAAAGTATGCAGGTATTTCCCCGGTCCAATCTGTCAGACATGTCCCCGGTCCGTACCCCCACCTTCTTACCCCCCACCCCCCTAAGAAATTTGCATTTATCCACAGGCGATTTGCAGATTAATTCGCGCAGTTGTGAATCAGGGCGCACCCATTGTGGTCCTTGGGTTCATGAGATCGAGTTTCTGCAATTTCGGCTTGTCGGGCCGCCGCCTTTCCCGAGTTAGCTAACGTCCGAATCAGTTCGCAGCTTCAAACTTTCGCCACGTTCAGCGCCATCGCTTTTGCAATGCGCAGCGCATTGACGGGATCGCCGGCTGGTCGGAATTCCATTGCAACCATGTGCCGATAATTCTTTTCAGCGAGTTTGCGATAGATGTTCGTGTAGTTGATTTCACCGGTGCCCGGTTCATGTCGCCCAGGCACATCGGCTACGTGAATCAGGCCGATGACGTCGATGTGCTTTTCCAGCTTCTCAATCAGGTTTCCTTCCGCAATCTGCTCGTGAAACAGGTCGTAGAGAAATTGAACCTGTGGATGATTGACGGCGCGCACAATGTCGATGGCTTCGGCAGCCGATTGCAAAAAGTAGCGCGGGTTCTCTTCGGGATCGATGCACTCCAGAAGAAGCCGTACTGGTTGCCCGTCGATCTGCTTGCCTTCAATCATCGCAACGGCGCGCTTGAGCCCTTCGATGCAGCTTTGGTGCTGAGCTTCGCGCGAGACTCCTGGAACCACGTTGCCTGACAGCACGATCATCGCGGGACATGCGAGCGTCTCCATGGGCTTCAGTGCCACGCCAAATTCTGCGAGAAACGCTTCGCGCTTTGTTGGATCGCCGATGCCGTTCTTCAATCCTGCTGTCGCGTCGAAACGAATGCCGAGCCGCTTGCGCGCCGCGTTCGCATTGGCGAAGTCAGCTTCAGACCACTTGGCATACTCGCCCACCAATTCGACATTGGCGTAACCTGCTTCAGCCACTTTCGCCAGCCGCTGTTCGAACGGCAAATCATTAAAAACAGTCCACAGCATCACGGATACCTGGTATGGAACCGGTCCCGCTTGTGGCGCATTCATTCCGGCCGCCGGCAGCGATCTGACTCGGGGCGTCGACGCCACGAATGCTGCGGTGGCCAAGCCTTGCGTAAACATACGGCGATTCATCTGTGCTCCTTCCCTTCCTTATTTCGCGCTTACTTTTTTCGAACTGCCTTTTCCGGAACGGCGCAGCGCCTGCCAATCCTTCTCCGTCTGATCCGCATAGAGCGACCCAAACCTGCCCAGCGCCTCGGCGAATGTTCCACCCGATCCCAGATAGCCGGCAATCACGAGCGGGTCGCCTGATCGTGCGTGACCGCGTGCCAGCAGTTCTCCGCAAACCTCGCCGAACGCCGCGAGACCCGCGCCCGCAAGGTCTGCCAGTTCGATCGATCCTTTGTGGTCATTCAACTGACGCACGAGAAACTGTCGCGCGCCAATGTGCGTCCATCCAAGAAACGGATCGGACTGCACCTGCATGGCGCGTTGACCCATTACGGCACGTTGCCCATTATGAGGCACAGGGTGCGCATTGGGCAGGTACGGGGAATAGGCTGAAAGAGCTTCTTCCTTGATCTGCAGGAACAGCGGGTCCTGTTGCCCGTTGCCCTCGAAATAAATGCAGTAGTTGCGCAGACCCACCGAGCCGGTGCCCACGACCTTGAATGCGACGTCGATAGGCTTGTACATCGAGAGCAGATGTTTCCGCTGCGGCTCAAGCATCTCGCGATAGGGCCCAAGAGTCTCGAGCACCTTCTCCGCCGTCGCGCCAGTGATGCGGGTCAACATCGGCTTGACTTCCTTGAATCGACGAGGTGCGCCAGCTTTGGGAGAACTTGGCTCGGTGAGTTGCTCCAAGGTGTGCAAAGGGGTGGCGCGTTCAGCCTTGAGCAGGGCTTGATGCACTGGCTGCACACCCGCGAGCCGGTGCACTTGAAAACGCCCGACCTCGAGCATGGGCATCTTCGCGAAAGTGCGCATCAGGCTGACGTAGCGCCCGATGCAGAGTTCAACGGCTTGTTGCGCGGCTGACTCTTTGTGATTCGATTCGCGCCCCGCCAGTACGAGAGAGGCGGCCATCCGCTTGAGATCCCACTCGAACGTTCCTCGAATGGTTTCGTCGAAATCATTGATGTCGAAGACGAGACGCCCATCCGGTGCGGCAAAGGCTCCGAGATTGCGCACATGCGCGTCGCCGCAGAGCTGGGATTCGATTCCGGTATTCGGCAGCAGAGAAAGATCCGCTGCCATCACCGGCACAGCGCCGCGAAAGTAGCCGAAGGGCGATTGCGCCATAAGTTGGTGTTTCAGCTTGAGGAGGGAAGGAACCCGGCCCCGCTCCACGCGTTCCAGTAGAGCCAGCGGTGTCGCCTTTCGCGATTTGATATTGAGGGCGTCGTGCTGCTGACGTCCAACCTGCTTGCGCCGTGACTGGCCAAGGTTGCGTCGTTCTTCTGGAGTCGCCCAGTGCATGATCGGGAACATACACTGTCGCCCTGCTTGACGCAACCCGGCAATTGCCCGTAAGAATAATGAGCCCAGCAAGATGGCATGTTGATTGATTTACACTGGAAACCCGGTCGTGAGTTGCTCGCCCTTCGATCTTCTTTTTGTTTGTCCTTGGAGGAATCCCTCTTGAAGCGTTTCGTTGTCCACCTGCTCCCGGCCTTGCTTGCTATTCCGACCACAGTTACGTCGCTCATCGGTCAGGCCCCCACAAAAACGCTGACCGTTGAAGATATTTTTGCGCACGGACCGGTCATCGGAACTCCTCCCCGCGGACTGACCTGGTCGCCGGATGGCCTTCATCTCACTTATTTGGATGGCGGTGAGCTCGTTGATATGGATCCGGGATCGGGAAAGCCGCATGTGCTCGTGGGCCGCGCAAAACTCGCAACGCTTGCCACCACGAAGGCCTCTGAGCAAGAGCGCGATCATCGTGAGCGCTACAAGATGGCCAACTACTTATGGGCCCCGGACTCCAAGCACCTGATGTTCGACTCCAACGGCCGGCTTTGGATATATGACTTGAGCAATGGAACTGGCGTTGAGATTGGTTTTACCGGGGAAGCTGCCGGCGACGATCCCAAGTTCTCACCGAGCGGCGATTCCATCTCGTTCGTGCGCAATCATAGCCTCGCGGTGGTCCACCTTCGTGATCCCGGCACACCAACCGTTCTGGTCGCCGCGTCACCCAATCCCGAAATCCTCAACGGCGAGGTGGATTGGGTCTACGAGGAAGAGTTGAACACGCGCAGCAACTATTTCTGGTCGCCTGACTCAAAGCAACTGGCCTTCCTGCAGATGAACGAAACGGCTGTGCCAAAATATCCCATCACGGATTGGATTCCAACGCACGCGATCATCGACGAGCAACACTATCCACAGCCTGGCGATCCGAATCCTGAGGTGCGTGTAGGAGTGGTGAGCACCAAGGGCGGAAAAGCCGTCTGGGTAAAGCTGCCAATTCAAGCCGGCCAGGACTATATTCCGCGCTTTGGCTGGGTCGACCCCAGGACGCTGTGGATAGAGACCGTCACACGAGACCACAAGCACAGAAACTTCTACTTTGCAGACCCCGTCACTGGTCAACCTCATCCGGTTCTTCAACTTTCCGACGAGAAATTTTTTGACGAAGACTATGACGCCTACGTTGCGCATGGCTGTATCGTCTTCACGACCTGGACCGACGGCCACAATCATGTCTACCTGTATAGCTACGATGAGAACAAGACTGACTCGACCTCTGCGAAGCTTGAGCGGCAACTGACCAAGGGCGGCTTCGAAGTCAAAGAAGTCTATCGTGTCGATCCTGCGAGAAAGACCGTTCTATACGCCTCGAACGAAGGGTCGGCGCAGACACAACAAGTCTGGCAGGTAAGCTTCGATGGAGACCGAAAGCAGTTGACGACCGGCGATGGAAATCACGAAGCCGGCTTCGGTCCTGTCGGTGGCAACTTCACTGACAAGTTTTCTACGCGCATGAACCCGCCTCGTCTGCAGCTATGCGCGATCGGCGGCGAGTGTAATGTCTTCTGGTCGACTCGGGCGGTCGAACCCTACGCACTGCACGCGCCCGAACAGCTCGAAGTGAAGGCCAGCGACGGATCAGCTTTGTATGCCACGTTGCTGCTTCCCGATGGTGCTTCGAATCCCGCAAGCGTTCCGCTCATCGTGAATCCATATGGCGGCCCAGGTCCGCAAACGGTCGCCAATCGGTGGAGTGACAGCTTGCTCTTCGACGAGCTTCTCGCCCAGCATGGATTTGCTGTACTGCGCTCAGACAATCGTGGTTCCGGGATGCGTGGCCGCGCGTTTGCTCAGGCCGCTTACCACAACTTCGGGCCCGTGCAACTTGAAGACCAGCTTGCGGTCGTCGACGCTGCGCTCGTCAAGTATCCGCAATTGGACGGCAAGCGTTTAGGTTGGTGGGGTTGGAGTTGGGGCGGCACGTTTACGCTCTACGCGCTGACTCATTCCGACCGATTCCGCGCTGGAGTTGCCGTGGCTCCAGTGACTGATTGGCATAATTACGACTCGATCTACACCGAGCGTTACATGAGCCAGCCAGCGGACTTCGCCGATGGCTACAAGAATTTCTCCGTCGTTAATTCCGCGGCCAAACTCAAGGGACACTTGCTGCTTGTGCATGGCACCGGCGACGACAATGTTCACATGGAGAATACGGTGCAGTTTGTCCAAAAGCTGATCGAGGCCCAGATCCCTTACGATCTGCAAATCTATCCGCGCAAGACTCACTCCATCGCGGGCGCTGATGTGCGGACTCATCTCTACAACCGCATCCTTGCTCATTTTGAGCAGTACCTTAAGCCGCCGGTCCAATGAGCGCAGGCGCAAATCTGAGCGATGAGATCGTGTCGCAACTGCTGAGACTTGAGCAGTCACTGCTCGACCCAACCTTTCGCCGCGATCGCGCCCGTGTTTCGGCATTGCTCGCCGACGACTTCGTTGAATTCGGATCGTCGGGCAGGGTGTGGACTCGGGACCGCATCCTCGATCTGCTGGCGACGGACGAATATACACCGCCTGTCATCGAGAATTACGAATGTCGGCAAATCGCCGAGAGCGTGGCGCTCGTGAGCTATCAAACTGTACGAACAAATCCAGAGACAGGTGAACCCGCAATCACCTTGCGAAGCTCGATTTGGTCAAAAGAATCGGGTATCTGGCTGCTGCGCTTCCACCAGGGAACTCGAGCCTACTAGCTCATCTACACCACGAGCAAATCCGGCGACCGGACTTCATTTTCTTGGCCTTGCGCCTGAGGCGGGATTCGTTCGTGCCGCGAGCGCCAGACCATGAGTACAAGATAGAGCCACGGCAATGGAGCGCTCAACCAAACAGGCAGAGAACCATAGAGCAGAAGTTGCAGCAGCAATCCCGCTCCGGCCGCCAGCAGCCACGCGTGCTCCCATCGGCGCCAATAGAGAACAAATACAGCACCAATCACGAGCTCCAGCAAAGCAAGGAGCCACGAAACAATTTCACAAGCCTGCGCAAAAAGCGTCTCCGGTTCACGTCCCTCAACCCGGTCGCGCACCCCACGCAGTATTGCGCGGACCGCGACATGGTCTGCAAACTCGGTAAAAAGACCGAGCGCCTCGGCTGATCAGGCGAGTGTGGCTTGCATCGACCGGAACCAGGGACCAGATGAAAACCCCGTCCGGCGCCCCGCTCCACACCAGAGAATGGTTCGGGTCGATCGAACCGTAGGTCAGCGACGCAGCAGGGCTCATGGTAAATATGTCGCCGGTCCGCGGATGCTGAAGATCGGGCAGAATCGTTCGCGCGCTCCGAATACCCCTCTCGCTCCCTGGATTTTCAATGAAGTCGTAGCCATAAAATCCGGCCCGTCCGTAGCCCATTTGCACGAGCCACGGCCAAATGTCTTGAGGCCGGCCATGAATGGTGATGGCGCGCGTGGCATCAAATGCAGGGTGGGGCACGAGCCCGTCTTGCGGCATCGGGCGTGCCACTTCCTCATCCGTCGCACCCCAGCGCAGTTGATTGGGCCGGATCACCAGGAGATAAATGGCGCCAAGCACGCTTGCCAGTGACAGGACTGCTGCGAGCCTCGCAAGCACAACACAAATCATAGAAATTTTGGGATTTGCATCGAGAGACCGGCTCATGCTTGCACCTCCTTCGTCCTCGAAGTGCATTCGGAAAGCTGCGCTATTTCGCATTCAGCTTGGAATAACAAAAAAACGGGTGGCCGCTGCGCAGACTCTCAGACCGGCGAATCGCTGACGCCTACATCTCGTGGCGACGGAACAAGTCGTCCTTTTCGCGACACGGGCAGCTCGTGCACTCAAGACAGCAAACGAGCAGAACAGCCACGCCCACAGTCACCAGGATGGCCAACACGTTCGCATTCGAGACGAGCCAATGAGCTAAGTTATGCATAAGCCAGCACTACCGAATCCCTTGCTCCAAAATCTCCCTGGGAACCCTTGAGTATTTCGATGCTGAATTTTGAAGGACCGTTTTCCGGCAGCCCAAGTGTAGCACTTAGCCAGAACAAAAGTCGCCTGATTTAAGCTTGCTCTTTGGGGAATAAAAAGCGAAACTATTCATCATATGAAGACCGGTCCCAACCCGGTGCCGGTCACCTCGCCAGAGGGATTACCGGAAGACCACGAGAGTGTTCAACATGGGGTCTCTCGTGTCGCCAGCGAGCCGGACAACTGCCTGAACCTCAACTGGCTCTTCGTTGATCTGAACTCCTACTTTGCCTCAGTCGAACAGCAGGATCGCCCCGAGTTGCGCGGTAAACCGGTGGCTGTAGTGCCCATGATGGCGGATACAACCTGCTGCATCGCGGCAAGTTACGAAGCCAAGGCGCACGGCGTCAAAACAGGCACCATCGTGGCTGACGCCAAACGGATGTGTCCAGGCATCATCCTCGTTGAAGCGCGCCATGAGATTTACGTCGACTACCATCACCGCATTGTCGAGGCAGTGGAGAGCTGTCTGCCGGTGACTGCAGTGCTTTCGATCGACGAAATGGCGTGCAAGCTGATGGGCCGCGAACGTCCAATGCTGGCGGCACTCGAGTTAGGCCGAAAGGTTAAAGCGCGCATTCAACAGCGGGTTGGACCTTTGCTGCGAAGTTCGGTCGGACTTGCCACCAATCGATATCTCGCCAAAGTGGCGAGCGATATGGAAAAGCCGGACGGCCTGGTCGCTCTGCCGCTCGACGTTTTGCCGGAAGCTCTTCGCCGCATGACCCTGCGTGATTTGCCCGGCATCGGTGCACAGACGGAAAAACGGCTCAACGAAAAGGGCATTCGCAGCATGGAGGATTTGCTCACGCTTAATTGCGAGCAGGCTGGCCAGCTCTGGGGCTCGGTTTGGGGAGAGCGACTCTGGCACTGGCTCCGGGGCGAAGATTTCGACATGTCAGAGACCGAGCATCTCAAATCCATTAGTCACTCCCACGTGCTCGCTCCCGAGATGCGCACGGGCGAGAAAGCATGGGCCGTGGCTCATAAACTGCTGCACAAGGCGGCCATGCGTCTGCGGTCGAATCGGCTGTGGGCGAGCAGCATCGGTCTGGCGGTTGGCTTTGCCGTACCCCGCGGGCAAAACGCGCCGGTGAGCCGATTTGGCGTGCCTACTCGCGGATGGCACGCTGAGGTGCGCCTGAGTGAATGCCAGGACAATCAGACCCTCATCGCCGCGCTCAGTCGAATGTGGGCGAGCAGGCCGGCAGGGGCCGGATTCGACGAGCCATACTTCATTGGCGTGAACTTGAATGGCCTCGTTCCCGACCGCCTGCACTCACTGAACCTCTTTGACGGACTTGACGGCGAGAAGAGCCGAACCCGCCTCATGAATACCATGGACGAGCTGAATCAGAAATACGGAATGAGCACGCTGGCTCCGGCAACCATGCTGAGCGCCTACAAAGCCGCGCCCACAAGAATCGCCTTCCACAGCATTCCCGATTTGTTCTAGGGCCTGCTTTCGCATCCAAGCTGTGCTTCTCCAACTTCGATTTCGAACTTTTCTCGCTCCGGTGCGTACCTTTTGCATCCCCGCCCGCGTTCCCATGCGGATAAGAGAGTAGAAGCGAAACCCATGGCCCACGATTGGCAGCCGGACTTCGAACAGCTCGTGGACGCGCACCAGTCCATGGTGTTCTCGCTCGCCTGGCGCATGACCGGAGATCGCGGTCTGGCCGAGGAGATTGCTCAGGATGTCTTTCTGGAACTGGATAGAAACATGAACCGGATCGAATCTCCAGAGCACGCGTGCTTCTGGCTCCGGCGCGTGGCCATGAGCCGCTCCACAGATGCGCTGCGCAGGCGCCGAGTGCGAGGCGTTGACCTCTGGGTCGAGATTGAAGAGAATCACGGCGCACCGGTAGAGGAACGCACATCTCCGCTGGCGGCACGCATCGAGCAACTGCTGACGACACTGCCTGAGCCGCAGCGGGCGGTCCTGATTCTCCGCTACCAGGAGGATCTGACGCCTGACGAGATTGCGACGACGCTTGATTCGCCGCTTGCAACGGTGAAGAGCCACTTGCAGCGCGGTCTGAAACTGCTGCGTGCCAAGGCCACTTGTCAGCTAAGGGAGTACATACGTGGAGTCTGAACCGATGGACGGCTTTGAGCAGGAACTTCGACAGGCGATTGAACGGCGGCCTGCTCCGCCCAACTTGAAGCGTCGCGTGATGCAACAGAGAAATACTCGGCGAACGCAGAAACTGCACCTGCGCGCTGCGATGTGGCAACGTCTGGCAGCGTCAGTGCTATTGGCTTGCGTTATTGGCGGTGGATACACCTGGCGCCAGATGGAGGAAAGACGAAAAGGGGAAGAAGCACGCAGACAAGTGTTTGCCGCATTGCGCATCACCGGACATGCACTCAACCAAATGAATGCGCGGCTCGTCGCACACGACCAGCAAGATCACAAGCGATGAACAGCAATGACTACCAGCAGCAAGGAGACCTCCAATGAGAAATCGAATCGCAATTCTTGTTTTGGGAACGGCAGCGCTAGCGGTACCGATGGTGGCTCAAACATCGCAGTTGCCTCTGCCGCCGCCCGTCGAGAAAGAGCTCGCCGCGCGCGCCTCCAATGTCACGGAAGTCACGCTTGGCAAGAATATGCTCGGCTTCGCGGCAAAGTTCATGAACGGCAAGGATCAGGACGAAGCAGCAACCAGGCATCTCATTGAGGGCCTCGACGGCATCTACGTTCGCGAGTACGAGTTCGACAAAGAAGGACAGTACTCAATGGATGACATCCAAAAGCTCCGCGCCTATTTCGAAACCAGCGAATGGTCGCCCATCGTTCGCGAGACCAGCAAAAAGGGCGGTGAAACCACCGACGTGATGGTCAAGCTCGTGAACGGCGAGACCCACGGCATGTTCATCCTCGAAGTCGAACCCAAGGAACTCACCATCGTGCTCATCCTCGGCCCCGTCCGCATGGATGATCTGGGCAAGTTGCAGGGCCTCGGCGGTCTCGGTGCCCTCGGTGGCGTGCAGCACTCGCCCCACGGCAAAGACACCTACAAAGAGAAGGACAAAGACAAGACAAAAGATAAGGATAAGTCCAAAGATAAAGACAAGGACGGTGACGAATGAGACCCTTCTTGCTGATCCCCATCTGCTTCATGGCCCTTGCCGTTCCTGTCGTAGTGCTGGCAGGCGGCGGTGCCAGCGGGTTTGACGGTATCGTGAACTCACTCGAAACTCGCTACCAGGTGCACGCCACCCGCATCCCATTCATGGGCATCATCAGCCTCATCTCGAACAAAGCCACGCACCACGGCGTCAGCGGCATCCATGTTGCGGAGTTCGAGAACTTCCATGGCGACGTGGACGGCGAGGAACTGAACAGCATGGTCGCGCGGAAGCTAGGTTCTGGCTGGGAACGGGTTATCCGTGAGACCAGCCGGAATGGCGGCGAGCAAACCCTCATCTTCATGCATCCCGAGGGCAACCGCATGGGCCTCTTCGTGCTCGATGTTGACGGCCACGAGATGGATGTCGTGCAGGTTTCTGTCGACCCCGACCACCTGAACGAGAATCTCGGGCACTACAGCCATCACCACGATCATGGGGACTCGGACGATGGCGATCACGATCAGGAGCATCGCGAGTCCGACTAACCTCCGCTCAACCTTCGAAGCTGGCTACACTGAATGACAGCGTGGCCAGCCCGTCTCCAACTTCACCATCCACCTACCGCGGCCGACTAGCGCCGTCACCAACCGGCTATCTCCACATCGGTCACGCCCGAACCTTCTTCTCCGCCTTCGAGCGCGCCCGCGATGCGGCCGGAACGTTGGTTATGCGCATGGAAGATCTGGATCCGGATCGCAGCCGCATGGAACTCGCCGAAGCCGCTTTAGGAGACCTGCGCTGGCTCGGCATCCGTTGGCAAGAAGGTCCCGACATCGGAGGACCGTTTGCCCCCTATGTGCAAAGCCTTCGCCACCAGACGTATCTGGCCGCATGGAGGAAGCTCCTGGAAGGCGGATCTATTTATCCCTGTCGATGCTCTCGGAAGGATCTTGCCGGCGCAGTGAATGCGCCGCACGAGCAAGGTCCGCTGGATGATGAGCCCCTATATCCGGGGACCTGCCGGTCTGCGCTCGAGGGCACGTTCGACACGCGAGTTGCCGCCGCGGCGGCCCTCGACACGCCGGTTGGTGCGAATTGGCGCTTTCGTGTGCCTGACGGAGAGGCAATCGAATTCAACGACTTGAATCTCGGTTCCCAGCGCTTCGTGGCGGGCCAGGATTTTGGCGACTTTGTGGTGTGGCGGCGCGACGGAGTACCGAGCTACCAGCTTTCCTGCGTAGCCGACGACGCCGCCATGGAAATCACCGAGGTCGTGCGTGGCGCCGATCTACTCAAATCGACCGCGCGGCAGATTCTGCTTAACCGGGCGCTGGGATTTGCGAATCCGGCATGGTTCCATTGCGGTCTTGTCGTCGACGAAATGGGCCGCCGCCTGGCCAAGCGCAATGATGCGATGAGCATACGCACACTTCGCGAGCGAGGCTTGACGCCGAAAGAGGTTCTTTCAACAGAGCTTTTGAAGGATTGAGGCGGGCTTGAAAAGGAATGAGGCGCAACTTGGGTTTAAGCCGCGCCCCGTACTTTGTTATTTGTGCTTGATGAACGATCCATCCTTCAATTCGCTCATGGCCCGCTGCAGTTCCGCTTGCGTGTTCATCACGATCGGTCCGTACCATGCGACCGGTTCTTCGAGCGGCTTGCCCGACACGAGCAGGAAGCGAATACCTTCTGGACCGGCCTGCACTGCGATCTCGTCGCCTCGGTCGAAGAGCACGAGCGAATGGTTTTTCGCGTCGTACTTTGCCGAGGCGTTGGGGTCGACAGCCGACTCGGTAAGAACCGCCCTCGGGTAGGACGCGTCGCGGAACGTTCCCGATCCCGCGAAGACGTAGGCGAAGGCATTCCGAGCGACGTCTACCTTGATCCGGCGCAACTTGTTCGGCGCCACCGAAATGTCGACGTAGCTAGGATCTGCGGCCACTCCTTCTACCGGGCCACGCTTGCCCCAGAACTCGCCGCAGATGATGCGGGCGTGGGTGCCGTCATCCTCGGTGACCTCTGGAATCGCGGCAGACGGGATGTCCTGGTAGCGCGGGTCCGTCATCTTCAGCGAAGCGGGCAGGTTGGCCCAAAGCTGGAATCCGTGCATCCGGCCGTTGGCATCGCCTTTGGGCATCTCCTGGTGTAGGATTCCGCTGCCGGCGGTCATCCACTGGACGTCTCCCGCGGTCATGCGGCCCTTGTTTCCAAGGCTGTCGCCATGAGCCACTTCGCCGGCCAGAACATAGGTGATGGTCTCGATGCCGCGATGGGGATGCCAGGGGAAACCCGCGAGATAATCCGCGGGATTCTCGTTGCGGAAGTCATCGAATAACAGGAACGGATCGAACTCCTTGGTTTTGCCGAAACCAAAGGCACGCTGTAACTTAACGCCGGCGCCTTCGACGGTGGGCTTGGTTTCAAGAATCTGATTTACTGCGCGAAGCGACACGGATTGGACCTCTTTGCCTTACATTCATTGGATTCACAAGAGAGAAATCCGTTGCAACAACTAAATTGTGCGTAGGGATCAGAGATCATAGATCGCGAACATCCGCGATTAGGCCTCTTCGGAGGAACCATCGAGGGAAGTTTTGTGACGAGCGGGGTCGAACCGGCCACTGAGCTGTTCGAGTCAAGAGAGTTCCGGGAAAGCGCTGAACCAGCCGCCTCGCCGTATTGACTGGGTTAGTGCACCGTCACCGTCAGGTTTGTTGTTGCAGTAGCGGAGCCGGAGGTGGCAGCAACGGTCACGGTGTATGTGCCCGCAGTCGTTCCCGGAGTGATTGCCGTACTGCAGGCTTTCGATCCCCCACCTCCGCCGCAGGCCAGAATGCCGCCGCCGAGAGCCAGTAGAAGAGCCATCATGCCGAGCATGGCGCGCAACTTACGCCGGCGCGCCGGGATGCCGAAGAGCAACACAAGAGCTAATACCGCGCCACCCTTTGCGTACCAGGGTGGCGAGGGGAGCTTCTGAAGAGACGCCGTGCAGGGTGTCGTGGTGGGAGCCGTTGTCGAGACCGTGAGGGTTGCGGTTCCGGCGTTTACATCGGTGATCGACACAGGGCTTGTGGCACCGAAGCCCAGGGTGGGTAAATCAACCGCGCCGGCGGGTGATGCTGTAACCGTTGCAGTCAACGTTACGGCGCCGGTGAATCCCGCGGTTGGGGTGACGGTGATGGTAGATGTGTTCCCTGTGGTTGCGCCAGCGGCGACGGAAACGTTGGTGCCGGTTAAGGCGACGCCGGGCGGGACGGCCGCAGTGACAGTGAGCGGATCACTGTTGCTATCGGCAAGGTAATTTAGATCGCCGCTGTAGGTGGCGGTGACGCTGGTAGTGCCAACCGTGAAGGTGTTTCCGGGGATGACGAAGCTCGCGGAGCCGGCTGCCATCTGCACCGGGGATGACTTGTAGCTTCCGCTGGAAAGGGTGATGGTGCCTGTGGGAACAGCGACGTTTTGAGTGGTGGCGATGGAGACCGTCAGGCTAAGTGGCTGGTTGACGGCGATCGATGGGGCGTAGGGCATGAAGCTGATATTGGGCACGGTGGAGAGGTCGACCACAGCAGTGCCGGTTCCGGCGGTGTAGTTTGAGTCGCCGAGGTAGGTCGCGGTCAGCGTGTTGGGGCCGTACGTCAGGCCGCTGTTCATGACGAAGGACGCCGAGCCATTGGTCAGCGTCATTGGATATTGGAAGAAGGTAATGGTGGAGAGCGTTACCGACCCGGTGGCGACGGGGTCCCCACTGGCTCCGGCGATGGCTACTGTAACTGCAACGGGAAAGCCCGGAGCGGTGAGTGGGGCCGTAACGGTGATAGTCG
>WNGL01003315.1_pt1 | contig 30931 bp, 30 predicted proteins | sample 5400591 | NCBI WGS metagenome assembly WNGL01 (sample SAMN13153377, study PRJNA577476) | soil metagenome | isolation source: 80 cm soil or saprolite under Garry oak tree replicate 1 | place: USA:California | collected 2016-06-15 | reverse complement strand
CAGCTGATAGAACGCCATGATCGTGCCCGCGGGATCTCCGCTCGCGTTCGCGACCGGATCGAGGGTCGGCGCGACCGTAGGCACAGTCGTGGGCTCTGGCGTGGGTTCCGCGGTCGGCTCCGGCGCGACGCTTGGCGCGGGCGTCGCCTCGGGACTACTGCTGTTGGCGAGGACCGCAGCCGTCGCCAAGGGCGTCGCCATCGGCAGCGCGATCGGAGCGACGGACGCCGGCCGCGCCACGGCGAACGCGAGGCTTCCGCCGACAAACGCCACGAGCAAGGCGAAAGAGGCCAAGAGCGGCGCCGGCGATCGCTGCCGCGACCGGACGGCGGGTATGCGGGCGGTCGCGGGCGGGGGCGGCGGCTTGTTCGCAACCATAGCCACGCGTCGCCCGACCTCACGCAGGTGGTCGAGGACCGACGTCGCGATCAGCGCGAGGGCGGTCACGAGGGGGGCCGACGATGGCAACCGGATTCTCACTACCGGCACCCGCGCCATTGCGGGCAACCAGGCCACCGGCAATGCGACTCGGACGTTTCCTAATCGGTGGGCGCGAACCGCGATGCCACGGACGAACGCGGCGACGAGGGCGAGCGTTCGCATCACCAGCGCGCTGAGAGCAGGCGCGAGTGGTACCAGCCGCGACGGCGGCCGCGGGTCCACGCGGAGGCGGCGCGAAACGATCTCCGACGGCGTCGTCCCACCTGTGGGCTGCGTACCGGTGAGCATCTCGTAGAGGATGACGCCGAGCGCATAGACGTCCGCGCGCTCGTCGACGACATCCCCGCTCATCTGCTCGGGCGCCAGGTACTGCGGCGTGCCGAGGAGCTCACCGGTGCGTGTGATCGCGGTCGCGGCGGCGAGACGCGCGATCCCGAAGTCGGCGATCTTCGGCCGGCCCTCGCCGTCCAGCAACACGTTGTCGGGCTTCAGGTCTCGATGCAGGACGCCGCGGAGATGGGCGGCCTCCAGACCGTCGGCGATCGCGGCGGCGATCTTGGCGGCGGCGTACTGATCGACGCGGCCGCGGGCCCGCATTAGATCGCGCAGGGTCCCACCTCCGACGAGCTCCATGACGATGAACCGGCCATCCGCGCCGGCACCGTAGTCGAGCACGCGAACGATGTTGGGATGGTCGATGGCACCGAGTGCCTCGGCCTCACGGTGGAACCGCTCGACGAACTCAGGGTCCGCCGCGAACTGCGGCCGCATGACCTTCACGGCGACGTCGCGGTCAAGCGTGCGGTCGTGCGCGCGAAACACATCGGCCATGCCGCCCCCGCCGATGCGGTCCGCGAGCTCGTAACGGCCGCCGAGGAGACGCACGGTGCCCTCCACCGTGCAAGCAGATTGCCTGGTGCGGATACTTCCGCCGTGGGCGTTGCAACAGCGCAGGCCCAGGCGACAGGCAGGCCGGTCGGTACGCTGCCGATCTTCCAGATCTTCCAACTCTCCATCTATTGGTTCGGCATCAACGCGATCTGGGGCGGCCTCAACAACGTGATCCTCCAGCGGCGGATGGACGATCTGGTCGGAAAACCGAACGCGGGAACGGGGCTCGCGCTTCTCACGTTGCTCGGCGCGATCGTCGCAATCCTGGTACAGCCGACGATCGGAACGATCTCGGACTACACGATCACGCGCTGGGGCCGCCGCAAGCCATACATCGTCATCGGCGCCGTGCTCGACGTCGTGTTCCTCGCCGGCGTCGCGAGCTCGAACATGTACGTTTCCGTCGTCGCGTTCATCGTCCTGCTCCAGATCTCATCCAACTTCGCTCAGGGCCCATTTCAGGGGTACGTCCCGGACCTCGTGCCCGCTCCGCAGGTCGGTCTCGCGAGCGGCCTTATGGGCGTGATGATCGTGCTCGGTCGCATCGGGGGCGTCGCGATCGCATCCATCGGGCTTTTCACCGGCGATTTCGTCGCCGCGACCATCGGCCTCGGACTTCTCGAGCTTGCGACAGCGATCGTCACGGTCGTCACCGTCGACGAGGGCCGGTCCGCACCGTCGCGGGAGGGACGTTCGTGGCTTCAGGTCGCGACCAGCGCGTGGGGTTTCGACATCCTCAAGGAGCGGAGCTTCGTGTGGCTTCTCGGATCCCGGCTCTTCGTCCTCATGGCGACCGTCACGCTCACCGATCTGATCTTCTTCTACATGAGCCGATCGATCGGCCTGGGCGACGCCGAGATCGGGATATGGATCAACGTCGCGACGGCGTTGATAGCAGTGACCACCGCCCTGACCACGTTCCCCGCAGCTCGCCTGTCGGACCGTCTCGGCCGGAAGACGCTGGTCTACTTCACGTGTGCGTTGGGCTCTGTCGGGATGCTCGGGGTCGCGCTCGCTCCGAACATCCTCGTCGCGGTCCTGTTCGTGGTGCCGGTCGGCATCGCGGCCGGCGCGTTCCTGGCGGTCGACTGGGCTCTGATGACGGACATCGTCCCGAAGGCCACGAGCGGCCGGTACATGGGCATCTCTAACGTCGTCACCGGCGCCGCGGGCCCGCTGGCGATCGCGATCGGTGGGATCGCCATGGACCGCGTCGGCGCGTTCGACTTCTCGCTCGGCCCGCGGGTCGCCTTCCTGTTCGCGCTTCTGTATTACGCGCTCGGCGCGCTCCTGCTGCGTCCCGTCGACGAGCGCCGTCGCGAGTAGCAGAGGAGCGCGCCTCCAGCGTCTAACGGTTCAGGCTCGCGAGCAGCTCGTCGAACCGGTCGTAGGTCTCGCGCAGGCCGCCCTCCATGCCGCTTGCGACCATGCCGTCCCGGTCTTCCTTTGAGCTGAAGACGGATCGGGTGGTCAGCAATGTCCGGCCGTCGGGGAGGTCGCTGAACGTCGCGGTCTCTACCGAGATGTGGCCTGCCATCGGCTCCCACTCGAAGGTCTGCACGATCTTCTCCCCGGGGATGATCTCGCGGTACTGGCCCCGGAAGCCGCTTTCCTTGCCGTCGGCCTCGCGCGCGACGAAGCGCCACGACCCGCCCGGCTTGACGTCCATCTTGTCGACGATCGTGGTCATCCGGCGCGGACCCCACCACCGCGGGATGAGGTTGCGATCGGTCATCGCCTTGTAGACGACATCGCGGGGAGCGTCGAACTCGCGCGTGATGAGGATCTCTTTGTCGGAGGGCAACGTGACCTTCGTCGTGGCGCTACTTGTTATGGACATCTTTCTTCCCCTTGTCTTTTTGCTTCAGGTCGCGAAGAACGTCGTCGAGCTGATCGAATCGCTCTTCCCATGTGTGGCGGTACGGCTCGAGCCAGTCGTCGAGCTCCTTTAGTGGCTGCGCGCGGAGGCTGTAGATGCGCTGCTGCGCGAACGGACGCGCCTCCACCAGTCCTGCCTCGGTCAACACCCGCAGGTGCTTGGAAACCTGCGGCTGCCGCAGGCCAAGCCGCTCGACGATCTCTCCCACCGATAGTGGCTTGCGGCGAAGGAGACCGACGATCGCGAGGCGGTTGGGTTCGGCCAGGGCGCTGAAGGTCGTCTGCATGGGATCGTGTATACCTCTATAGGCATATGTCTGTCAAGGCATATTCAGCAGCCGTAGCCCAAAATCGTTCCGATTTCATGCGTCCTTGACGTCAGAACACCTGTTCCATATCGTCCGCAGGTCATGCGAACGGCCGTTCGATTCCCCGCACGAGTCAGCCTCGAGCAGATCCTCGACACCCTCGCGCGAGACCCCGAGTTCAAGCAGACGGTCACGCGCTGGGAGCGCATCCCGCCGCGGCGCGCGATGTACGCGGAGTTTCCCGCCTGGCTCGACGGCCGCATCTCGGCCACGCTGCGACGCCGCGGCATCCTCTCGCTCTACTCGCACCAGGCCGACGCGCTCGAGACCACGCACGCGGGAAAGCACACCGTCGTGGTCACTCCGACCGCAAGCGGCAAGACCCTTTGCTACGACCTGCCGGTCATCGACGCGATCGCGAAGGATCCCACTGCGCGCGCCCTCTACATCTTCCCGACGAAGGCGCTCGCCCAGGATCAGCTCGCCGAGCTCGAGCCCTACGACGGCGACACGCCGCCCGCGGTGCGCGCCGCCATCCGCAGCGCCGGCCACGTCGTCATCACGAACCCGGACATGCTCCACACCGGGATCCTCCCCCACCACACGAAGTGGGTGAAGCTCTTCGAAAATCTCAAGTACGTGGTGCTCGACGAGCTCCATACGTACCGCGGTGTGTTCGGATCGAACGTCGCGAACGTCCTCCGCCGCCTCCGGCGCATCTGCGCGTTCTATGGATCACACCCGATCTTCATCTGCACGTCTGCGACGATTGCGAACCCCGAAGAGCTTGCGCGCCGACACGTCGAGGACGACGTGGTGGTCATCGACCGGAACGGTGCGCCCAGAGGCGAGAAGGTGCTGGTCTTCGTGAACCCGCCCGTCGTGAACCAGTCGCTTGGCATCCGCAAGAGCGCGCTGTTCACCGGTCGTGACATCGCGGCCACGCTGCTCGCCTCGGGCGTGCAGACCATCGCGTTCGCTCGCTCACGAGTGGAGACCGAGCTCCTACTCACCTACCTTCGCTCGCGATTCACGCAACCGCAATGGCCCCACGACCTTATCCGCGGCTATCGCGGCGGATATCTCCCATCCGAGCGGCGCGCGATCGAGCAGGGGCTGCGCGACGGTTCGGTCCGCGGCGTCGTGTCGACGAACGCACTCGAGCTCGGCATCGACATCGGGGCGCTCCAGGCCGCCGTGCTTCTCGGCTATCCGGGGACGGTGGCGTCGACCTGGCAGCAGATGGGTCGGGCCGGGCGGCGCGAGGATCTGTCCGCCGCCTTCCTCGTCGCCACCTCGTCGCCGATCGATCAATACGTCATCCAGCATCCGGAGTACGTGCTCGAGCGTTCGCCGGAGGCCGGCCTCGTTAATCCCGACAACCTGCATCTGCTGGTGCATCACCTGAAGTGCGCCGCATTCGAGATCCCGTTCGAGACGCGCGAGCGATTCGGGACTGAAGACACGCCCGGGGTCCTCGCGTACCTCGACGAGCAGGGCGTGCTCCACGAGTCAGGAGGGAAGTACCACTGGTCCGATCAGGCGTTCCCCGCCGAGACGACGTCGCTCCGCACCGCGACGAACGACAACGTCGTCATCGTCGACACGACCGGTCCGGCCCCGCGGACGGTCGGATCCGAACATCACGACGGCAAGGTGCGGGTGATCGGCGAGATCGACCGTTTCGCCGCGCAAGTGCTGCTGCACGAGCAGGCCATCTACCTCCACGAGTCGAAGCAATTCCAGGTCGAGCGCCTCGACTGGGAAAACGCGAAAGCGTACGTGCGCGAGGTGAAGGTCGACTACTACACGCAGGCCGAGCTCGCCGTGCGCATCCGCGTCATCGACGAGTTCGACCGGCGCCCCGCCGAGCGGGGCTTCGACCTCGCGCATGGCGAGGTGCTCGTGTCCACGCTCACCACGATCTACAAGAAGCTCACGATGTACACGCACGAGAACGTCGGCTGGGGCAAGATCCATCTACCCGAGCAAGAGCTGCAGACGACCTCGTTCTGGTGCTCGCTTCCCGAAAGAGCGGTCGCGGGATGGCCGAAGGAGCGCGTCGAAATGGCGCTCGCCGGTCTCGGGAACCTGCTGCACGGCCTCGCCCCGCTCCTCCTCATGTGCGCACCCCACGATCTCGGGCTTGCCGTAGAGGTCCGCTCGCCGCACACGGAGCGGCCGACGATCTACCTCTTCGACATGACTCCCGGGGGGATCGGCTTCTCTGAGCGACTCTTCAAATCGACCGACCCATTGTTCGAGCGCGCCCGAGAGCACCTCGCGTCCTGTGGATGCGGAACCGGCTGCCCATCCTGCGTCGGCCCGGCCTACGCCCTTGGCGACGAGGTGCGCGAGGCCGTCGCGGATCTCCTCTCCCTCCGACGATGAACGACCTCCGAGCTCGGATCGCCCAGATCGTCGAGCGCGATCGCGCACATCGGACCGCTGGGGAGCGTGGTGCCGACGTCGGCACGGACCGAAACCCTCTCTACGCGGCGGAGGCTGCGCTCGGGGTGCCGACCGAAAGCCTCTCTACGCGACAGGGACCCCCCGGCCTTACGGCCGGCGCCCCATCGGTCGCTCCGCGCCCAGGGGCCCCTACCCCTGGGGGCCCTCGGTCGGCACGCCTCGCTGAATTAGGTCCGCGCTTCGAAGTGCGCGAGCGGCGGATCGCAATCGACGATCTCGGGCTCGAGATCGTCGCGAGGGGAGCATGCGATCCGCTGCTCATCGCACACCTCGGTCTCAAAGGCGCGTCGCCGGACCGATGGCAGGACGTGCTGTTCCTAGATACGGAGACGACGGGGCTCTCGAGCGGCACCGGGACGTACATCTTTCTGATTGGCGTCGCTCACTTCAACGAGAAGGAATTGATCCTGAGGCAGCACATGCTCCTTGACCTCGGTGCGGAGCGCGAGTTCATCGAGGGCCTCAAGAAAGAGATCGAGCCGTTTCGCGCGTGCGCGTCATACAACGGCAAGGCGTTCGACATTCCGATCATCCGCACCCGGTTCGTTATGGCTATACGCAGCGAACTCACCGTCGACGACTCGCACCTCGACCTCCTTCATCCCGCTCGACGGCTCTGGCGCGACCGCTTCGGCTCGACCACTCTGAAGCAGCTCGAGGAGAGCGTCCTCGATGACGGCCGCACGGCCGACATCCCCGGGTGGCTCATACCCGATGCGTACTTCCATTACCTGCGCAAACGCGATCCGGCGATCATCGCGCCCGTCCTCGAGCACAATGCGCGCGACGTGATCTCGCTCGTGCGCATAACGGACCGCGTGGCTCGCGCGGTGATGGCTGCGCGCACTGGCCGTGCTCCCGATCACGCCCCCGCAGCATTCGCGCTCGCGCGCATCTTCGAGCGCACCGGCGAGATCGACGCGGCGTTCGCCTGCTACGAGAGCGCGTACTACGACGGCGACAACGCGCTCCGTGCGAAGCTCGCGCTCGCGTACGCGCGCCACCTCGAGCGGCGTGGAGACCTCGACCGAGCCCTGCGGATGATGGAAACGCTCGTCGAGCTCGGCCTCGGCACCGAGCGTTGGCGCGAGCAGGCCGAGAGCCGGATACGCAGACTGTCAAAAAAGAAATGGCGAAAGACACTACCGACGGCAAGCTGACGATCCGGCCCCTCACGGCGGCGCGCGTCGACGATGTGAAGACCGTAACGCGCGGGACGTGGGGCTCGGCCTGCTGGGACCTCTTCCCGCGCTACACCGCCGCGGAGCAGCGCAAGCTCGGCATCACCGTCGGCGGCCCTGAGACGGCCGAGGCGAAGCGCCGAGCGGTGCTCGCAAAGCTGGCCCGGCGCCGCAAGAACTCAGCCGGACTCGTGGCCTACCGGGGCGGCGAGCCGATCGGGTTCGTCTCGCTCGGGCCGCGGTACGACTTCGCGCGCATTCGAAACTCGAAGGCCACGCCACCCGTCGACGAGGTGGCGGCATGGGTGATCCCGTGCATCACTGTCAGGCGCGGCCACCGCGGTCAAGGAGTCGCGGTCGCGATGATCCGCGCGGCGGTGGAATATGCGGGAAGCCGCGGCGCGCCGGCCGTCGAAGCCTACCCTCGCGCGGACGCGAAGCGGGTGCACGACGACTTCGCGTTCTTCGGCACCGACGCGATGTTCCGCAAGGCCGGCTTTCGCCGGATCAGAGGCGTGATTCGGGACCTGCCGAAAGGATGGGCACCGCGCGTGACGATGCGCCGGACGATCAGGACGCGCGCCGCTCCCGCCGGTCGGCCGGGCTCGAGGGCCGCATACCCACGCGCGCAAGCGCTACGTGACGGAAACGTGCGGCCACGACGATCGCAAGAAAGAGGGCGGTCAGGACCAACCCCACGTAAGGCATCGAGTGCAGCACCGCGAGCGAAGGCTCGTTCACGATGAGATCGGCGGCGGTCCAGAGGATGGCGAGCGCGCCCAACCAGGTCGCCTGAGGGAACCGGTCGAGCAGTCCGATCACGACCCCGCTTCCGAAGAGGACGATCGGGATCGACAGACCCAGGCCGAAGAGCAGTAGAAGGATGTTCCCGTGCGCGGCCGCCCCTACCCCGAGGATATTCTCGAGGCTCATGGCGAAATCGGCGGCGAGGATGGTGACGATCGCCGCGTGGAGGGTCGTGACCTCGCGGACCTTCGGGCCCTCGCCGCCCTCGGGTCGGACGAGCCGGTACGCGATCACGACCAGCGCGAGGCCGCCGATAAGCTGCAGGTACTGAATGGTCAGGAGCAGGGTGACCACCGCAGCCGCCGCGACGCGGATCACCACCGCGGCGCCGGCACCGAACACGATCGCCCTGCGGCGCTGCGACCTGGGCAGGCCTCGCGCCACCATGCCGATGACGAGCGCGTTGTCGCCGGACATGGCGAGGTCGATCAATGTGATCGCGAGGATGGCCTGGAGGGTCTCGGCCATCGTCAGCGAGAATGGAACTTGAATGCGACGAAAACGATGACCCCGATGATCCAGATCACCGGGATCGCAAGAAACAGGATCGCGTCGGCGCCGGCTGCCGCCGCGACGTGGTCCGCGCCGATCATGAGCATCGTGTCAGTATACTGACGCGCTGTCAGAGTCCTGGCGTGCCCTGACATAATGCTAGCGTCCTGTCATTCCGAAGTCCGTGTCACGGCCGCCGCTGGCGCTCGCGGTCCGATCCGCGCGCGAGGGGCTGCACCTCACTCAGGCCGAGCTCGCCCACCGGGTGGGTATCTCGCGCGCGGCGATCGCCGAGCTGGAGGCGGGTCGCATCCAGCAGCCACGCGCCGCCGTATTCGCGCGTCTCTCGGCGGTCCTTGGCATTCCCGCGGCGCTCCTCCTCGCAGCGACGGGCGTAGGCGAGGCCGAGGCCGCGTCGCTCGTGGACCTGGAGGCCGACGAGCTCGTCGCGATGGCCGCGACGATGGTCCGCTTGGCGGAGCGCGACCGGCGCTGGCTCCGCGACCGGTTTGCCGAGCTTCGGGAGCTTCTCGTCCTGCGCCGAGCGGGCCGCGCAAAAGGCAGCACCAGGAGAGGCTGACCGCGTCGGAGCATCATCCCGCCGTGAGCTCGGCGGTCGAGGCCAGCGTCCGGCGATTCGGTGAGACCGAGCCGCGTCTTCACGCGTTCGTCTATTTCGACGCGGAGAACTCGCTGCTCATGGACGCGGCGCTCATCGCGACGCGCGCGGCGGGCGCGCTCGTGCACGTCCCGGTCGGGGTGAAGGACATCTTCGACACAGCGGGCGCTCCCGCCGAGCGCGGCAGCGCGCTCTATGCGGGACGGATCGCGGAGAGCGACGCGGAGGTGGTGCGGAACCTTCGCGCTGCCGGGGCGATCGTCGTCGGGAAAACGGTCACGGCCGAGCTCGCGATGGCGCATCCCGGGCCGACGCGTAATCCATGGGACCTGTCGCGCACGTCCGGCGGGTCATCGATGGGATCGGCCGCGGCGGTTGCCGCGGGCGTGGTCCCGCTCGCGGTCGGCAGCCAGACCAACGGATCGGTGATCCGCCCGGCCGCGTTCTGCGGCGTGGTCGGGTTCAAGCCCAGCTTCGGGCGGCTCTCACGCGAAGGGATGTTCGTGACATCGGACACCCTCGACCAGGTCGGCGGGTTCGCGCGATCGGTCCACGACGCCGCGAGCCTCGCAGCGGCGATGGCCGGCGAGCCCGTGGGGCGCTGGTGGTCGGATGACAGGACACCGCCGAAGCTCGCCGCGCTCCGCACCGGCGAGTGGGAGCACGCCGACGACGCCGTCCAGAAGCGATTTCAGGCGGACGTCGATCGGCTCGCGGCCGCCGGCTATCCGATCGAATGGCCGGCTCCGCCGGCCGGACTCGACGACGCCCAGCGCGTGCTCCGCACGATCATGCTGTACGAGGAAGCACGCGCGATGGACCGGGATATGAGTGGGCGCGAGGCGCTCGTGAGCGAGATCGTGCGCAGCCATCTTGCCGACGGCGCGGCGATCTCTGATGTTGCTTACCGCGACGCGCTCCGCGCGCGCGAGCGGTTGATCGAAGCGTTCGCATCGTGGGCCACTCCGTACGACGCGATTCTGACCCCCGCCACGGTCGGCGAGGCGCCGACCCCCGAGACGACCGGCGACCCGCGCTTCTGCACGAGGTGGTCGCTCGTGGGCGCCCCGGCGATCGTGATCCCGAGCGGCCTCGGCCCAAGCCGGTTGCCGTTGGGACTGCAGCTCGTCGCGACGCCCGGCGACGACCGGCGCCTCCTCGCGGCCGCGGCGTGGTGCGAAGCGACGCTGCCGCGGATCGGCGCTCCGCCTCTCTAGCGCCCGCCGCGAGGATCGGCGTTATTCGCGATTTCACGACCATATCCGGCTCCTGGGGCATAGAACCAGGCGTCCAGGTCGGGGGTCTCGATGCCGATCAGCGCGAGCGTGACCTTGATTTCGGTCCGGTGCTCCACCCCGTGCTCGATCGCGTGGAGCAGAAAGAAGCTCTTCGGATACTCGTACGTCTTGCCCTGGTACGGCAGGGCGACGAGCTCGTCCTCATCGAGCCCCGCAGCAATCGCGATGAGGTCCTCGCCGCTCGAGGCGGCTACCTCGCGAAGCACCTCGAACCCGGGCCACGTGTCCACCTGCCGTGACTCGCCTTCGTTCTGTCGACCCTTCGTGCGCAGTACGAACGTCAGCTCCGAACCGACGATGTGCGAGAGCAGATCCCGCGCCGAACGCGACGAGTGCTTGGCGCGCGTGTCCAGCTGCTCCGCCGTCAGCCCACGACAGGCATCGATCAAGATGAGGTTCGCCCACCGGTTGTAGCGAAGGCAGTCGGCGAGAGCCTTGGTCATGGTTGGTCAGCTCCTGAATTCGCGCTCGGCCACTCGGGAGTCGCCATGACCATGGGCCGCGAGCGAGAACGCGAGCTCGACCGCCTCCTCGGGCGTCTGCGCGAAGTGGAGCTCGGCGATCTTCGCTTCCTCGAGGTGCTTGCCACCGTACGCGACTTCCCGAATGCGCGACGACCAGCCGCCGGTCCCCTCGAGGATCACTGTCGGCTTGAGCTCGTACGCGACGGTCAGCTCGTTCAGCGTGCCGATCCCGCCCGAGATCATGATCACGGCGTCCGCCGCGCGGACCGTCAGCGTATTGCGCATCCAGCCCATGCCGGTGGTGATCGCGATGTCGACGAACTGGTTGGCGTCGCCTTTGTCGAATCCCGGCAGGATCCCGATGACGACACCGCCGGCGCTCTTGGCACCGCGGCTTACGGCCTCCATGACACCGGAGAGCCCGCCGGTGACGACGATGCCCTTGCGCTCGGCGATGAGACGCCCCACCTCCTCGGCCATCCGCAGCGCCTTCTCGGGAACCGGATCGCGCGGATCCTTCGCGCTCTTGCCGATGATCGTGATGAGGGTGGGGCGGGTCACGGCGCGGTGAGCATAGGGTCGCGTTCGAGGAGCGCGCGCAACGCCGCAGGCCAGGCGAACCAGTGCCGCGACGCGACGGCACCGCTCGTCTCGTCGTACGCCTCGGGAAGCATTCCGTCCCAGGTCTGCACCTGCGTGAGGCGCACTCTCGCGCGCTGCTCCAGCGCCGCGTCCTTCGTCACACGCGCGAGGACGATCTCCTGCAGATCGCCGAGCGGCCACGGATGCGGCGTGTGCACCGAGCCGAGCCCGGCGAGCGTTCCCGCGAAGTAACCCTCGTTCGCGATGCTCCACGCGAAATCGATCGTGGCGCGCCACCGCGGATCGTCCACGGAGCAGAACCCCCATCCCGGTGCGAACACCGTCGGAAAATCGTTTGCGTCGTGGTAGTGGCGTGCATTTGCGGCGTCGGGTCCCGCGATCGCATACGCGAACCTGCCATCGCTTGCGAAATGGCGAAGGGTCGCGTCACGAACCTCGGATGCGGCCGGGCGATCGAACGCCGCGAGCACGCGCCACAGCAGAACGTGGCTCGAGAAATGGAACGGCTGGACCAGGGGATCGTCGGCCGGCGTCTCAGCCGTGGCGATGAGCCCGAATGAAGAGCGGGCCGCGAGGAGACGGTCGATCACGTTGCCGCACGACGCCGCGTAGTGGTCGCGCAGGGACGCATCGCCGGTAAGGCGGGCGTGGTCGGAGATCAGCAGGAGCGGCCAGAGTTGCTGGTCGAGCTGGAACACGGGATCTTTGATGGCCCCCGACGCGAGCGAAGCGCGCGGCCACCACCCATCGACGGTTTCCGCGACCTCGAAGCTCCAGCGGATGAACCCATCGACAAATGCGGCGATCCGCGGCTCGCGAGGGCCGATCGCGAGAAGCGCCCGGCACACGTAGTACGCATCCCGCGTCCATACGAGCGGCAGGATCTCGTGGTCCGCGAGGATGGCGATAGCGTCGCCGGTTCGTGATGCGGCGCAGTCCATCGCGTATGAGACGCCACGACGCGCCGGTTGCGCGGTCGGGCCGGCGAGATCCAAACCTGTCCAGAGCTTGCGCCGCTCGTTCAGGTGCTGTTCGACCAGCGTCTCGGCGTCGCGGGCGAGCTCGTGCGCCTCAGTCATCGTCGCCATCGGCTCGAGCCCGATCGAGACCACGAGGATCGCGGCGGCTTCGCTTCCCGCGCCGATCTCCGCATACGTCGCCGCGATCGTTGCGGCGGCCCCCAGCGCGCGGTCTTCGATGAGGAACAAACTGTCCGGCCAGTCATCGCGCTGATGCATCGAGATCCGGTTGTGGGCGTGCGCGTCCGGAAGGGCGCCGCCAGCTGTGAGCTGGGTGTACTCGGCGCGCCCGAGTCGCATCGTGCTCGTCCACGTGGGGCCGCGGATCTCCATCTTCGCTTTGATCCGGACGATCTGGACCGCGCCGCTGCGTCCGGCGGGCGCGACGACGATCGACTCGAGGCGGCCCTCGGCGCGATCGACGACCGCGGAGGGAAAGGAGTCTTCCGCGAGCCAGACCGAGCTCGGCTCCGCGTCCAGCAGGTCGAAGCCGAAGCTTGGACGCTTCGGATCGGCAAGCGATTCGCGGTACGCGCGCACTTCCGATTGATCGAAGCGGCCGCCGGTGAATGGCTCCATCGTCGTAAGTTCCACCCGGCCATGAAGGGGATGCGCGATCCCGAGCGAGAGCCAACGTCCACCCGGCGTGAGCGATCCGGAGACGATCCCGTTGCCGACATCGAGCGGCTTGTACGGCCCGCGGCGGTCGAGCGGCGCTGCGTTCAGCGCGGGATCGCTGAGCCCGTGCCGGCGTCCATCCACCGGAGCGTCGCCTCGTTGAAGCGAAGGTTGATCGCCTGGTCGGGTTGGACCGCAACGTCGATCGGGGCCTGCACCTTCACCGGGGTCTTGCCGACGAGGACGGTCACGAGAGCATGCGAGCCGAGCGGCTCGATCACCATCACGCGGGCGGGGATGCCGTCGCCGGCGATCGTGATGTGCTCCGCCCGAACGCCCAAGACCATCTCGCGGCCTTGTAGGTCGGCTCGCGATCGCGACATCGGCACGGCGAACCCATCGCCCGCGAAGGAGCCGTCGCGAACCGCGCCGCGGAGGAAGTTCATCGGTGGCGAACCGATAAAACCGCCCACGAACTGAGTCGCGGGGTTGTCGTAGATTTCCATCGGCGCGCCGAGCTGCTCGATCGAGCCCTCGCGCATGACCGCGATGCGGTCGCCCATGCTCATCGCCTCGACCTGATCGTGCGTCACGTAGATCGTCGTGCGCTTCACCTCTTTGTGCAGGCGCTTGAGATCGGCACGCGCCTGGAGTCGGAGAAGCGCGTCGAGATTCGAGAGCGGCTCGTCCATGAGGAGCACCGGCGCGTCCATGACGAGCGCCCGCGCGACGGCGACCCGCTGACGTTGGCCGCCCGAGAGCTGCGCGGGATAGCGGTCGAGGAAGGGCACGAGCCCAAGGAGCTCAGCTCCCTCGCGCACGCGCCTCTCGATCTCGGGCTTGGGACGACGCTTCATGCGGAGGCCGAACCCGATGTTGCTGCCAACGGTCATGTGCGGAAACACCGCGTAGCTCTGGAAGACCATCGCGATGTTCCGGTCGCGCGGCGCGAGGTCGGTCACATCGCGGTCGCCGATGCGGATGCGCCCACCATTGACCTGCTCAAGTCCGGCCACGCACCGCAGCAGCGTCGTCTTGCCGCAACCGGATGGTCCGAGAAGGACCATGAATTCGCCGTCCCGGACGTCGAGCGAGATGTCTTTGAGCGCGGGCGTCTTCCCAAAGATCTTGCCGACGCCGTCGATGGTGATGCCCGCCATCAGCGCGACCCCCAGAGGTTCATCAGGTATTTGCGGATGAGGAATATGAAAGCGATCGCGGGAAGGACCATGAAAAGGCCACCGGCGAACTTGAAGGCGAGCGGCGAGGTCGACAGAGAGGCCAGTACCTGTGCCGGCAGCGTCCGTGTGCGGAGCGTGAGGATCGTCGCGGCGAAGACCTCGTTCCACGAGATCACGAACGTGAAGATCGCCGCAGCGGCGAGCCCCGGAAGCGCCAGTGGAAGGGCGACCCGAAGGAAGGCGCCCCAGCGGCTGCACCCGAGCGTCTGGGCGGCCTCCTCGAGCTCGTGCGAAACCGCCACGAACACGCCGCTGGTCACGAGGACAATGAACGGCAAGGCCATCGCGGTGTGAACGAGGGCGACGCTGATGAGATTGTCGTAGAGACCGAGCTGCAGGAAGGTCACCGCAAGCGGAATCGAGAGGATGGCGATCGGAAACATCTTCGTCGCGAGCACAATGACCTGGAAGGCTTCGCGCCCGCGGAACCGGAAGCGGGCCAACGCATATCCCGCGGGTGTGCCGAGCGTCAGCCCGAAGACGATCGTGAACGCGGCGACCAGGAGGCTGTTGAGCACGGACGGGAGCACCCCGCGCGCCTCCAGAAAGAACTGCATCGTCTCGGTCGAGAAGCTCGTGGGGACAAGCGGCTTGGGGTAGTCGAAGATCTTCGCCTGCGGAGTGAAGGCGGATATCGCGATCAGATAGAACGGAACGAGCACCCAGATCGCGAGGAAGATCGCGGAACCGTAGAGAAGGCTGCGGTCGAGAACCCGTGCGTTCACCGCTGCACCTCCGCTTCGCGAAGGCCGAGAACACGCAGGTACACGACCGTCGCGACGATCGTCAGGCCGAGCAGGAGCACCGCGTATGCGGCGGCAACGTGCTCATTCCGGTTGGTCGCGTACCACGTGTACGCCTCGCCCGCGAGGACCGGCATATTGCGGCCAGCGAGGGCGAAGACGACTGCGAACGTCTGGAACGCGAAGATCGTGCGGATGATCAGTGCGGACTGGAGGCTTGGCCGGAGGAGCGGCAGCACGACGTGCACCGTGCGTCGCAGCCGGTTTGCCCCGAAGAGGTCCGCCGCTTCGAAGTAGTCACGCGGGATCAGCTGGAGCCCGGCGATAAGGATGACGAGAACGATGGCGGTGGCGCGCCAGGCCTCGGCGATCACGATCGCCGTGAGAATGCCCGCAAGATTGTCGAACGAGAGAAACAGGATCGGCTGGTCGATCACGCCGGCGCTCTGAAGAGTGCTGTTGAGGTAGCCACGCTCGGTGAAGACCGCGAGCCAGAGAATGCCCGCGGCCAGATCCGAGATCGCAAGCGGGATCGCGTAGATGTAGAGAAAGAGACCATGCCCGCGGAAGCGCGAGTTTATGAGAAGGGCCATCGCCAGCGCCAGCACGATCTGCAGGGGCACGATCAGGACGAGGAGCAGAAGCGTGTTGCGCCACGCGTCGCTGAAGTTCACGTCGGCGACCATCCGCTGGAAGTTCTCGAGGGTGAATCCCCCACCCTCCGCCATCACAGCGAGCAGCAGCGCCTGGACCATGGGGATGACGATCAGAAGACCGAGGAATCCGATCGAGGGAAGGAGGAGCGCGAACGGCAGGAACTGTTCCGTGCGCGTCCGCATCTCCTCTCCCTCTTCTCTCTTGTTAGGTCACTTCACCTGGCATGGGCCGCTTGACGATCCGTCCGGACCCCAGCACTTGACGCTTCCGTCGGTCATGATTTTTTGAATGATCGCGCCCTGCTCGTCGAGCACCGTCGGCACGGCTTCGTTCTTCAGGACGATGCGCACGAACGTGTCGGTGATCGCCTTGTTGAACTCCCCGCCCTTCGCGCCGAGGCCGACCGGCAGCGGGACGACCTTCGCGTCCTTTGCGCTGGCCTGCTTGGCCACCGCATCTGCTTCGAGCTGCAGGCCCTTGTTGAGGTCCGAAGGCATCGTGACGCTGACAACAGGGAAGAAGCTGTTCTCGCGGAGTGTGAGGATCTGGGTCTCGGGCTTGAGCAAGTGATCGATGAGCGCCTCCGCGCCGGCCTTGTTCGGCGAGGACTTCGGGACGCCGAGTCCGATCACGACACTCATGTAATACCGGCCCTTCGGGCCGGCCGGTGCCGGAACGGCGACGAAGTCGTCCGGCTTCGCCTTCAGAACATCGATGAGCCGGGCGACGTGGTCGATGCCGAGCCAGATCTCACCCGATTGCAGCGGCTCCGACAGCTTCGAGTAGGTCGTCGACTGCGGGTTCGAGTATTTCCAAAGCTCCTTCATGTCGTTCCACATCGTGACCGCGTCCGCGCTCTTGTATGTCGTGACGAGCCCGCCTGTGTACGACGGATAGAAATAGCCCTGGATCAGGCGATGGATGAGTCCATCCGTCGCCAGCGGGAAGCCGAACTTCTTCTGTCCGGTCTTGTCGGTGATGTTCTTTGCCCAAGCGACGAGCTGCGTGTAGGTGAGGGCGTTGACGTCCGCGCCGGTCGGCAGGTACTGCAGTGCCTGCTTGCTCGCGACCATGAAATAGGTCGCCTGCATCCACGGGATGTAAACCTGCGCGCTGCCGCCGACCTTACCGAGGGTGAGCATGTCCTGAGGGATCTTCTGATCCTTGTGCTTGTCCGCGATCTTCGTGATGTCGTCGAACGCACCCGCGGCGACGAGGGCGGCGAACTCGCCGTTCTCGATGCCGACCAGGCCGATCTGCTGCTCACCGCCGGCCTTCGCTTCCGCGGAAATTCGGTTGAGGATCACCGCGCTCTGATCGGTAATGAAATCCACCGACGCGCCCTGATACGCAGCCAGGATCTTCTTGCGCATGTTCTCTTGTTCGGTGACAGGACTGAACTGCGTTGAGGCGAAGACGAAGGGCTTGCCCTGATCGACCGCCCCTCCACCCGCGGGTGTGCCCGTTGTGGAGCAAGCGGTCACGAGAATCGCTGCGGCCGCCACCAGCGCAGATGCGCGTGAGCTCATCCCTCGCATGTGCGTACCTCCCCGCGTGGATCGCTTCTGCGTGACTTTAGACGTATCTGAACACGACCTGCAGGATGTCGCCCGGCCGCCGAAGCGCCGCGAAGGCGGCGCTCGCCTCCTCCACCGGAAGCTCGTGCCGCGGCAGGCCGCCGAGTACGACCTCGCCGCTCCGGGCGAGATCGAGCGAGCGGGCGCGCACGGTCTCGCTATCGAAGCTCGGATGCGGATTGCCGATCTGGCCCGAGCGAATCTCCACTCCGTTGTGGTGGAACTCTTCGCCGAGCCGAAGCCCGGCCGCATCGCCCTGGTAGAAGCCGACCGCGACGACGGTGCCTCGGCGTCTGACCACGCGCACGGCCTCACCGAGTGCCGCCGGGCTGCCGGTGCACTCGAAGGCGACCGCGATGGCCTCCGCTCCGAGATCCTGTTTGAGCCGCGCCGCGACGTCCCCGTCAGCGCTGATCGGTTCGAGTCCCAGAGATCGCGCGATCTGGAGACGCTGGGCGAGGCGATCGACGGCGTAGACGGCCCTCGCGCCCGTGGCCTTCGCGACCTGCGCGACCAGAAGACCGATCGGGCCACACCCAAAGACGACCACGGGGCCGTCGACGTGCCGGCCTTCGGCGAAGGCGACGGCGTTCAGCGCGATCGGCAGCATCTGCGCGAGATCGACGCCGTCAGCGAAAGAGAGCTCGTTCGGTAGGAGCTGCGCTTCGGCGTCTGCCGCGGCGAGCGTGGTGAATTCGGTGTGTCGCCACTTGCCAAAGAGACGCGCACCCTCGCGAACGCGGTCGGTGCGCGATTCCACGACGACCCCGGCGGCACGGTATCCAAACACGATCGGATACGCGACCGAAGGCGCTCCCTCGGTGAAGAGCCGCAGGGCCGGATCCCACCGGCGATGGAGGTATGGGTTCGTCGCATCGCGACCGATGTAGGTCAGCTCAGTACCGGGACTGATCGCGGTGCACGCGCTTCTCACGCGGACTGCACCCTCGCTCAGCGGTGCCACCGGGTACGTGTAGCAGTCCACCTCCCCGGTCTCGAGGATCCGTACGGTGCGGCCGCCGATCTCGCCGCGGGCGATCAACTCGTCGATGTGACTCGTCACACGGCAATCTCGCTCTCTCGGATGAGATCGCGTATGAGCGCCGCGGTGCGCGGCAGCACGATCGCGGGGTCGCCCGACAGCGACGAGCACTCGATTCCGATATCGCCCTCGTAGCCGATCCCGGCGAGCGCCGAGAAAATCGACGAGAAATCGATGTGACCCGCGCCGGGCTCGAAGCGCTGCGAGTCCGCCATCTGCACGTAGCCGAGCTTCTCGCCGGCGTCGGCAAGCGACGCGGCCAAGTCGGCCTCTTCGATGTTCATATGGAACGTGTCGCCCACAACGAACACCGCCGCGCTGTCGATGGCGTCGCGGAAACGCATCGCGTCGGCGATGGTCACGCACACGTCGTTCTGATAGCGGTTCAGCGGCTCGATGAAGATTCGCGCGCCCGCTCGCTCGGCATGCTCCGCGAGCGGCCGCAAACCTTCGAGGAAAAGCCGCTCGTCCTCCTCGCGCGTACGCCCGGTCGCGATGCCCGGAAGATGGCGTGTGCGTCCCCAGATCGGCACGACGACGATGCCCGTGCCAAGCTCGCCCGCGAGATCGAGAAGGCTGGCGATGTCGTTCCGCGCGGCGGCGACCTTGTCGGGGTCCGGATCGATCAACCACCCGCGGTAGCCGCCGGCGATCGCGGTGACCGGGATCTTCTCGCGGATGGCGGTGCGTGCTTCGTCGAACGCCGGACGTTCCGAAAGCTCGAGCGCGTCGAAGCCAAAGCGCCGTGCGGCGTCGTACTTTTCGCCCAGAGTCGCGCCGGGCACGAGGCGGTCCTGAATGCCGACCCGGGTCACGATGGGGCCTGAGCGACCGTCGTCTTCATGTCTGCGATCTCGACCCAGGCGCGGCGCCGCGCGCTGACGATCGCGGCTTCCGCGAACCGGACATGTCGCAAACCGTCGGCGAACGTCGGCAACGGCACGGGTGACGGCTTTCCGTCGAGGGCCGCGTAAAAGGCGGCAAGCAGATTCCGACGGCCTTCGTCCGCGCCTGGCGGCCGCTTGGCGAGCTCGCGAGCGGGTGCCGAGCGCACGCCCGAACGCGTCACGACCGCAGGCGCGCGACCCCGGGCACCCATCCAGAGCTCGTCTCTTCGTGCGCTGTGCCACGTCGCTGACCCCGCCGTGCCGTCGAGGGAGAGCTCGACCTCATTGCGGCGACCGGCCGATGCCTGCGACAGCGTACAGACGCCCTGCATCCCGCCGGTGAAACGAATGAGAAGGCCGGCGTGGTCCTCCGTCTTGCGGCCGTGCAGGTACCCGAGCTGCGCGACGACCGCCTCGACGTGACGGCCGGTGATCGTTTCCACGAGATCGAGCCAGTGGACGCCGATGTCGGCCGCGGTGCGTGAGACGCTGCTCCGCGAGGTGTCGAGGCGCCAGTTGTCATCCGTTCCGAGGAGCAGCCAATCCTGCAGAAACGCGCCGCGCGCGAGATGCACCGGCCCGAGCTCGCCGGCTGCGACGCGCCATGCGAGCTCCGCGATCAGTGGAAGGAAGCGGTAGTTCTGACAGATCGTCGTGTGCCGCCCACTCAGCTCCGCAAATTCGGCAAGCTTCTCCGCACCCTCGAGATCGCCGGCGAGCGGCTTCTCGCAGACCACGTGCTTGCCGACGCGAAGTGCTTCACGCACGAGCGGTGGATGCAGGTCGTTCGCCGTCGTAACGTGCACCACGTCGACGGCCGGATCTCGCAGCGGCGACAGATCGGCCACCGTCGCGGTGCCGCTAAGCGGGCCGACCACATCGATGCCGATGCTCACGAGGGCTTCGGCGTGCGCCTTTCCGGCGTTGCCGGCACCGACGACGAGCGCCCGATGCGTCACCTCGGGAATTGTCGCGGCTCGCGTGCCGCAGAATCCGGACGTGGCCGACGTCGCTCCGTTCCGAGCACTCCGGTATGGCGAGCAGCCCGAACAGCTCGGTCAGCTCCTGTGCCCGCCTTACGACGTGATCAGCCCGGAAGAGCGCGAGCGCCTCTACGGGCAGAGCCCGCACAACTTCGTCCGGGTCGAATTTCCGAAGCCCGATGGCGACCCCTATGCGAGCGCGGCGGCGGATCTGACGGCCTGGCGCCTTCGGGGCGTGATGAAGCAGGACGCGTCGGCGGCGATCTACGTGCACGATCACGAGTTCTCGATCGGCAAGACGCGCGTGCGCCGGCGCGGGATCCATTGCGCACTGCGGCTCCACCGCCCCGAGGAGGGCATCGTGATGCCGCACGAGCTCACTTTCCCGAAAGCGAAGGAGGACCGCCTCGCGCTCCTTCGCGCCACGCGCACCAACACCAGCGCGATATTCGGCGTCTTCGAGGACGCCCGCGGTGAGATCGCCGGGGGAATCTCGCGGCACATCGAAGGCACGAAGCCGACGGCCGAGGCGACCGTCGGCGACGAGCAGCATCGCGTGTGGGCGATCGGCGATCGGATGGGGATCGGCGAGTTTCGCGACGCGCTCGCGAAGCGCCGCGTGTACATCGCCGACGGGCACCACCGGTACGAGACCGCCCTTGCGTACCTCGCCGAACGGGGCGCGGGCGCATCAGCCGATGCGCCGATCGGCTACGTCCTCGCCTACCTCTGCTCGGCGGACGACCCGGGGCTGCGGATCTTCGCGACCCACCGGGTCGTGCGAGGCAACGGCGCGCTCGATCGCGCGATCGACCGCTATTTCGAGCGATCGCGGATCGACGCGGGGGCCATCGGCGATATCCAACCCGGGATCGTCGTGGTCCGCGATGGGCGATACGAGCAGCTGCAGCTCAAACCGGACGCGGACCTCAGCAGCCTGAAGTCAGCATGGCGCGAGCTACCTGTTGCGCAGGCCGAGGAGTTGCTGCTGCGCGAGGTGCGCGACTCGGGTGCAGAGATCGCGTATGAGCACGACACCAAAGCGGCGCTCGCCGCGACGGAAGCGGGTGCGACCGCGGTGCTGTTGCGAGCGGTCGATCCGGAAACGCTGCGTCGCGTAGCCGACGCCGGTGAGCGACTTCCGCAGAAGACCACGTACTTCTTCCCGAAGGTCCCAGCGGGTCTCGTGGTGCGACCGCTGGGCTAATCCGCGGCCTGCTTCACGGTCGCTGGACCACGGAGATGACCGAGCCGCTGACCGCATCGACGCGGATTTCGATCTCGCCTCCCGCGTAAGTGTCGCCGGCCTTTGCCTGCCGCGCCGCCTTGATGACCCAGACGTCGCCATCAATGTTGAGCGATCCTTCGATGTCGAACGCGGACTGCTGGCCATACCCATCGGGCTTCGCGCGGTCCTGGATCCATTTCCGGAGGGTCCCCTCCTCGATGGCGGCGTCGACAGCCCGCCCCTCTGAGACGACCACGGCGCTACCGTCGCTCACCCGAAGGGGCACGTTCGCGCCCACACCGTCACCGGTCATGTTCTTCTCGTTGTCCATGTAGAAAGACGCCATCACGTCCACAGTTCCCTGTGGCGCGGGAAGGCCCGGTCGCACGAATCCGTCCCAGGCGTAGTACGAGCGCAGCGTCGTCCCGGGCGCGACCTTGAGATTGCGCATCTGACCGGTGCACGACGTTCCCCCGCTGTTTCTCCGTGACCATGTCGGCTCTTCCACCCACCTGATCTGGTCAGGAGGCCCGGAGAGCACGATCCGTTTCTTCACGTCTTGCAGGACGAACTCCGGCCAAATGCGGCCGTAGTCTGCGAGGGCGGACGGACGTGCGTAGATCTCTCCCGCGACGTCGCAGCTGTAAGTGATCGAGCTCAGAACGCGATCACTGGTGTTCTCGATCGTGAGCGTCGCCCAAACCACTTCGCCCGGGCGGATGACCGCCTTGTCGAGGTCTATGCGGAGCTTCACCCCGTCTTTCTCGCCCGAACCGCTCACGGCCTGGATGCCGAGGCCGGGAGGCGTCGCCGGCGAGCCGCACGAGATGAGGACGAGGCCAATGACAAGCAGACGCAGCATCACGGCGTACTAAACGTAGGAAGAGTGGTCCGGGTTTCGCACCCTGCGGGTTTGCCGGTCCGTCGTAGGTGAATGGACGTCTCGAACTGCTTGCGCCTGGTGGGTCCCAATCGGGACCACAGGAGGGCCGCCACATACTCGACGTCTTCTAGGGCTCCGCTTCGCCAGCGATATTGGGGCAAACGAGACCATGGACTACGCGGCTCGTGCGGACCGGTAACGTTTCCAACGCCAACGATCCGATGGAATCGCAGTAGAACGTCAGGTAGCCCGGCCGCGCTCGACTGCGGTATCTCCATATTTATTGCGCGGCATCGCCCAGTACGTGGATCCGTTCCGACCCCTACCGTCCCTTCTCCCTCAAAGAATCCGGCCGCCCAGGCGACCTCGATATCTCGCCCCGCCACAGGACTGTCCCAGACCAGAGTGAGGGGCCGCTTCGCGAGGGAACTCGCTGCCTCAAATTGGGATCGCTTCTCGGCGCCCAGATAAGGCCAGAGAAGAGCAGCTATCTGATCGAGCGCTTCCTTGCGAGAGGTCTTCCAGTAGTAGAGGTATCCGCGATAGGGGCCGGTGATGTGGCCGATTCCGAGAACCGCCGCCCGGAACCGCGTCAGAACTTCAGGAAGCTCAGCAGGCTGACCGCCCTGACTCACGGCCATTTGTCGACGGTAGGTGCGCCGCTTTTTCGGGAGATAGGCAGAGCACGAGCCCTCGCCGTCGTACAACCCCGCAGCCCACGCGACGGTCAACGAGTCAGGAACCGAGCCTGCCATCAAGAAGAGATCGGCATTGCCTTGCGTGCGAAAAAATGCGGGGAGGGAGGGATTCGAACCCTCGAGGCCCCTTACGAGACCTGGAGCGTTAGCGACGCCCGCCGCGCGCAGCTCGTCGAGGAGACCGCCGGTGTGCCGACGGCTGCCCATCATCCCGAGATAGGGCGCCTCCGACAGGAGCAGCATCCGCAGCGCCTCCTGCGAGAACTCGCGGTCGTGCCCGGCGATCACAACGTAGCTCTCCGGCCCGAGGCGCAGCTTCGTGAGCTCTTTGGCGTTCCGCACGACGATGCGCTCGTCCGGCTCCGGCGCGTCGGATGGACCAAGCGAGACGGCGCGGATCGTGAAACCGAGGACCTTGCCGATCGCTGCGAGCGCGCGGGCCACGGGACCGGTGCCGATCACGACGAGCTCGGGCCGCGCGGTCGATCCAGGGACCGTTTCCCCGGGCGCGAACGGTCGGACCTCCACGCGGACGCGCGAGGCGCCGTCCCACTCGTATGTGCGCTCGAGGCGGACGCGCTCGCGCAACGCGCGCACGGCGTCGTGCTCACCGGACTCGTCGAACCCGTCGCACCCGAGGCTCCCGAACCGTTCGCCGCTCTCGAGAACGCCGAGGGCCATGCCTTCACGCGAGGGCGGACTTCCCTCGAGCGCCGTCACCGTGACGAGCGCCGCACGTTCGCCGCGCTCGAGCGCTTCGCGGACCGCCGCTCGTGCCTCCACGTGTTGAGCATAGAAAGAGGCCCTGCCAGCGCGGCAGGGCCCCTCCTTTAGGTGCCGGACCGAACGCTACTCGCGGTACCCACCCACGCCGAATAGGCCGGCGTAGACGTTTTGCGCGAAGTAGAGGAGGAAGGCGATCGCGACGCCCCACATAAGCGGGTGCACCTCGTTCACCTTACCGCGTGCGAGCTTGATGAAGACGTACGTGACGAAGCCCGCGCCGATGCCGTTCGTGATCGAGTAGGTGAACGGCATGATCACGATCGTGAGCAGGGCGGGGAGACCCAACTCGAGATCGGTGAAGTCGATCTTCGACGCGATGCCTGCCATGAGGAATCCGACGATGACCAGAGCCGGCGCGGTCGCCTCGGGTGGAATCACCGCCACCACCGGGGCGATGAACATTGCCGCGAGGAACAGGATGCCCGTAACGACGCTCGCGAGGCCCGTCCGCGCACCGGACGAGACGCCCGCGGCCGACTCGATGTAGGTCGTGTTGCTCGACGCGCCCATGAGACCGCCGAAGGCCGCACCGATCGAGTCGACGACAAGGATCTTGCGGATGCCAGGCAGCCGGCCCTTGTTATCGAGCCACCCGGCTTGTCCGCCGATGCCGATGACGGTGCCCATCGTGTCGAAGAAGTCCGAGAGCATGATCGTGAAGACAGCAAGAAGCGTCGCGAGGACCCCGATGGTCGCGAACGCGCTGAAGTTCAGCCCGCTGAACGCATTGGCGAGGTTCGGCATTTCGAACCACGACGCAGGAAGCACTGCCGTGCCTGGAGCGGTCGACGGAACGTACGTCGAGACGACCGCGTGAAGAAGACCCGCGACGATGGTCGTGCCGATGATGCCCAGCAGAAGCGCTGCACGCACGCCACGAGCGAAGAGGGCGAGCGTGATGATCAGGCCGATGACGAACGTGAGGATCGGCCCCGTGTTGAGTGGCGACAATGTGACGACGGTGCCCGTGCCGCGAGTCACGAAGCCCGCGTTCACGAGGCCGATCAACAGGATGAACAGGCCGATGCCGACGCCGATCGCCTGCTTCAGAGGCATCGGGATCGCGTTGAGGATCGCCTCGCGCAAGCCGGTCAGGACGAGCGCTGTGATGACGATCCCTTCCATGAGGATGATGCCCATGGCGGCCTGCCAGGGCAGCGGCGGCGTGCCGAGCACCAGCTGGTACGCGACTACCGCGTTGAGTCCAAGGCCCGCGGCCATCGCGAACGGCCTGTTCGCGTAGAGGCCCATCGCGATCGTGAGGACGCCGGCACAGAGCGCGGTCATCGCGACCGTCGGCGCGAAACCGGGTCCAAGGCTCTTGCCCTGCAGAGCCGTGTTGCCGACGTAGTTCAGGATGATCGGGTTCAGCGCGATGATGTAGGCCATCACGAAGAACGTCGTGATGCCGCCGATGACCTCGGTGCTTACCGTGGTCGAGTTCTCGCGAAGCTTGAAAAACCGCTCGAGGATTGCCATCGCTTCCGGCGTGTTGGCCCTTCGGGCCGCCCGTGCCGCCATGCAGTCCCTCCTCCGCCACGCTCACACCGACGTGCGAAGGTCCGGGTCGCGATCTCTGGAAGCGCGCGTCCTCCCCCGGGCCGCGGGGAGCATACGCGTGTCGCGTTCGGGCGGCTAGGTCGCCTTCCGGCGCGCGGCGGCGAACGCCAAGACCGAGCCTTCGAGAGGTTGCATGAGCCCGATCATGTTGCCCTCGCTATCTTTGAACCACGCGGCCTTGAGATCGCCGGCGTCGAAGACTCCGTCCACCGTCTTCAGCGTCGGGTAGTCGTACTGCTCGAACGCGACTCCCTTCGACGTGAGCTCGCGCAGGGTGCCGGCGATGTCATCCACGGCGAAGGCCATCTGAGTGTGGCCGCCCGGCTTCGAAGCCATCTTCGAGATTACGAACCGGGTGCCTTCGCCGCATTCGTAGAAGTCCCCGTCAGGCTCGGTTGGCGTGAGCCCGAGCTTCTCGGCGTAGAACCTGCGCGCCCGCGCAGGATCCGTCACAGGGAGCGTCGTAAACACGCGGCAATCCTTCAACATCGGGCTGCCTCCATTGGGTACCGGTCGCCCGTCGACCGACAGGCGGAGCCTACGCCGCGGCGTAGGGTTGCACGCAGACCCGCGAACCGCAATCGGGCTGAGGCGGCATGTTATTTGCGGTCTTGGCCGCATGCGGATCGGCGGTACATGCCTCGCGTTGCTGATCCTTATCGGCCTGGTCGTTCTGGGCGCACCCGTGCGGGCCGCGGTTCCAGGCTTCGATTCGGCGTACGCGGGCGAGTCAGCGTTCCTCACGATCGGTCCTGGGACGAGCGGACAGTTCCAGGTCTTCTTCACAAATACAGGAAGCACGACCTGGCGAAAGGACACGACGAGCCAGGTGAATCTCACCGTTTGCCTGGACGACAAAACGACCTGCAACGTCGACTCGCCGCTCGCCAGCTGGAACGACGGCAGCTGGCTCTCGAACCGCGCCTACAGCAAGCACATCCAGGCAGAGGTCGCCCCCGGCCAACTCGCGACGTTCGTCTACAGCTTCAAGGTCCCGCTCACAGTGACGTCGGGTATCTACCGCTTCCACGGCGACTTGGCCCAGGCGACCACAGGCATCCAGATCCACCCGGAGGGTTATTACCAAGAAGCTACTTGCGCCTGTCCCTGACAAGCCGTGGCCACGCCGAACGCCGTGGTCGGCCTGACCACGTAGAGATTCCACGGCGGCGGTCCGGCGCTCGGCGCGCTGTATTTCGCAGTGAGGGCCTCGCCACTGACGCTCGCGGGCCAGCCCTGGGCCGCGTACCGCTGGGCGAGACGAAGGAGCGTCGGCCGATCGGTGATGCGGATCGCGCTGCCCTCGACGACGAGGTCAAGTCCCTTGAGGGAGACCGAGAAGACGCAGGCGGGATTCGTGGCAAGGTTCCGACCCTTACGCGCGTTCGCACTGCTCGTGAAGTAGATCTTGCCGTCGACCCAGAGCGCGCCGACGGCGGCGACGTGCGGTCGGCGGTCGGGCTTCGTTGTCGCGAGCCAGTACGACGCTGCAGTACCCGCCTCGAGCTGCTTGAGGGCACGCGACCACGGGAGCGGCGCCGAACCGTAGATGTCGAGATTTTTTCTCGGTCGGTCCCTTTCCCTTCGGCGTCGCCGCCCGCTTTGGAGCGGCCCTCCTCGCGGTGATCTTCTTCGCGGTGGCCTTCTTTGCGGTGGTCTTCCTCGAGGTGGCTTTCTTGCTCATCTCAGCTCCTGAACTTGCGCTCGACCGTTCTACTCGTTTCCGCGTCCGGAGCAAGCGAGCGCGCGAGGTCCATCTTGACATATGCCGATATGGACATATATTTGGCCTTCATGGCACGAGCCGCCACGACCTCAGATGCGTTCAACGCAGTTGCCGAGCCGCAGCGGCGGCGGATTCTCGCCCTTCTTAAAGGGCGCGAGCGTCCGGTCAATGAGCTTGCACGCGCACTGCGGATCACGCAGCCGCGCACGTCGAAGCACCTGCGCGTGCTTCGCGAAGTGGGACTCGTGCGGGTCCGCGAGGCCGGGCAGCAGCGGCTCTACGGCCTCGACGCGCGCGGCCTCCAGCCGATGCACGAGTGGGTCATTGGGTTCGAGCAGTATTGGAACGAGAACTTCGACCGGCTCAACGAGTACGTGAAGAAACTTCAACAAAAGGAGCATGCAGATGGCAAGCGCAGCTAACACCGAGGCGGACCGGGAGATCCGCGTCTCGCGCATCATCGAGGGCCCGCGGCGACTCGTCTTCGACGCATTCACCAGCGCCACCCACCTGGCCGAGTGGTGTGCCCCGTGGCCAGGCAGCAAGATCACCACGCACGCGTTCGACTTCAAGCCGGGCGGAGTGTGGGACGCCACGATCCAAGGCCCCGATGGCAGGGCCTATCCGAACCACTGGGTGTGGACGGAGATCGTGCCGCCGGAGCGCATCGTCTGGATGTATTCGCTGAAGAAGAACGACCCGAACGCGGTGAAGACGACCCTCACGCTCGCCGAGCGTGGCAACACGACCGAAGCGACACTGCAATTGCTCTTCGGCAGCAAGGAAGAGCGCGATGAGAAGGTCGCGAAGTTCTACGCCGCACAGGGCGCGCAGCAGACACTCGACTCGCTCGCCGCGTACGTTGCGAGCGCGCGCGCCGCTCACAAATAGCCGGGTTCGGGCTCTAAATATCTATTGGGGAGGCGCGAAATGAATGCGCACGTCAGCGCGATTCTGCTGGGCGTCAATGACATGGAGAAGTCGAAGCGCTTCTACACCGAAGGCCTCGGCTGGAAGATCCAGAACGACTACAAGATCTCGGTGTTCTTCGTCCCGCACGGGGGGTCGCTCGTGGGCTTCTACGGGCGCGAAGGCCTCGCGGCGGACGTCGGAGTGAACCCGCAGGGGAGCGGCTTCCCCGGCCTGGCCTTGAATTACGTCGTTCGCAGCGAGAAGCGGGTTGACGAGGTGATGGACGAAGCAAAGAAGGCCGGCGCCAAGATCCTCAAACCCGCGGCGAAGTTGCAGTGGGGCGGGTACGGTGGTTCGTTCGCAGACCCCGACGGCTACGTCTGGAGGATCGGTTACAGCGCGCAAGGCAGCGATCAGCCATACGCGGAGTAGCCGGCGCGAAGCGAAGGAGGTTTTCTATGAGCCCGACGAAGGCCACGCAAAAGTCCGTCAAGAGCAACACCGCGACCGACAAGAAGCGCAGCGTACTCACGGACGAGGAACGAGCCGCGATGAAGGAGCTCGTCAAAGAGCGGAAGTCGGCCGCGAGCAAGGAGGAGGACGCAAGCGCCCTGCTCGCGAAGATCGCCGAAATGGCGGACTCGGATCGCGCCATGGCGAAGCGGGTCCACGCGATCGTCAAAGCCAGCGCGCCCGGCCTCTCGCCGAAACTCTGGTACGGGATGCCCGCGTATTACAAGGACGGCAAGGTCGTCTGCTTCTTCCAGGACGCGCAGAAGTTCAAGTCGAGGTACGCGACGGTCGGCTTCAGCGACGCGGCGAACCTCGACGAGGGTGGCTTGTGGCCGGTCGCCTTCGCGCTGAAGGAGCTGACCGCGGCCGCGGAGGCACGCATCGGCGCGCTCGTGAAGAAAGCGGTGAGCTGAGGACCGATCGCAAGCAACAGTGCGGAGACGGTGGGATTCGAACCCACGGAAGTCTTGCGGCTTCAGCGGTTTTCAAGATGGACTGCGACGTTGCACCAAGTGGCACGGACCTGCATTCATTCCGGAAAAATAGGCCGACCGCGCACCCAGCGGCACCTCGATGCACAGCGATGCATCGGCGTTGGGGTCAAGTCCTCAGAGCTCACCGCGCTGCGTCCTTTCGTCGCGTGACCGCTTTACTGCGTCTTCCTCTTCCTGGTCGGCCCGCACATTGCGAATGACGCGCGGCCACGCGTCGCGGCGACTCCGCGGAGAGAAGGTGCGTCACCCCGAACCGGCCGCGGTCATTCCGGGCCACGGTAGCGCAGCGCCCCGGCGTTGCGGCATAGCCGGGCCAGCTGACTAGTCTGCTCGCCGTGCGCGCATTCGTTCTCCTGGGGGCGGTCGCAGGGGCGGTCGCATTCGGCATCTTCGGCATCGTGTCCCGGAGCACTCAGTTCGTTTGGTTTGGGGGGATCCTCATTCTCTACGTGGCCGGTTCAAGCTTTGTGCTTCCGCTGCAGGACACTGGAGCGCAGCGACGGCGCGCGGCGATCTTTTTTTGGGATGTGTCAGGTTGCTCGCGGTCCTGTTGGGAATCTGTGGCTTGGCCTTCAACAACATCCAACTTCTCCTGCTCGCAGTCGCCGTCCTCGTAGCCGTGATGGCCTCCGCTCTAGTGATTTCGCTTCGCGATGCGAGACAGCGCAGAGCGCGAATGATCGATGGGCTCGGAGCGCAGGACCACCTGGAGAAGTAGCCATCTCTGGACGACCTGCCGGCGTTGGGGTCAGGTTGGGTCAACGGCGTCGATGCCGAGCGGCTGCGACCCCTGGGGCGCCCGATCTACGCCGAATATCGCGCGTTTCTGCGGAGGGGGTGGGATTCGAACCCACGGAGAGCTTGCACCCTCAGCGGTTTTCAAGACCGCCGCATTCGACCGCTCTGCCACCCCTCCGGAGCAGTAATGATGCGGGTTCCGTCGCGATTGGACCACCGCGCGGGATGCGTTGACACCAACGCCACGGCGACAGATGTGCCTTCCCTCCAGTTCGATCCTCGTCGCAGCGCGTATCACGAACGCGATGAGAGCAGACATAGCATGGATGCTGTTGACGCGACTGGTGAAAGAGGCCGGCCCGCACATCGTTGCGATCGGCGTCACGACCCTGGTTGTCGCCATCGTCCCGATCGTCACCTATGCGGTGTTGGTAGTCGTCGGGATCCTCGTGCAAGGTGATCCCGGCGGTTGGCTGAACTTCATCCTCGTGCCGGTCGGCTCGCTCCTTCTGGGACTGAGTTGTGCTATCGCCTTCATTCCGCTGTCGGTGATTGCGCTGCGACTGGGAAAGCCCGCAATCGTCGCGCCTCTTGCTGTCGTCTTGTTGGCGTTAGGCACGTGGGAGGTGGTCCTCGGCGGACTGCCACCCGCGGGCACCGTCTTGTTTCACGTAGTCGGAGGCGCGCTCGCTATCGGCCTAGGCGTCGCATTTCTCGTGTACCTATCCGTGCTCCTTGTCTCGCGCAAGATCGTAGGCGTCGTGTTCCGCGGATAGTGAGACGCCTCAGCGCGCCAGGACCGCGTTCATCGCCGTGGCGGCGCGCGTTTCCGCTGCACGTTGTCGACGGTCCCAGCGGAATTCAAGGCGCGCTTGCAGAGCCAGCGTGACCTGGGTGATAACCCTCGGAGGGCTTCAGCCTTTATCAACCACCACCGCGGCGGTCAGCACACAGTGAACGCCCCCGCCTCAATCACCATCACACCAGTCCGCGTTGCCGACCTGCTCGCCGAGGGCGAGCGGATGCCGGTCTACGTGCACGTCATCGACCATCCCGATGCGCGCGTGCTGGTCGACACCGGCATGACGGAGCTGCACCCGGCGGTGGCCGACCTCGATCCCCGCCTCCGTCCACTGAGCAAGCAGGACTTCGACCTCGCCGGCATCGGCATA